>OJBY01000009.1_pt1 | contig 191507 bp, 162 predicted proteins | sample 1591731 | NCBI WGS metagenome assembly OJBY01 (sample SAMN05416837, study PRJEB24817) | seawater metagenome | isolation source: Sea water | place: Canada:Atlantic | collected 2013-07
AGAGTAGGACATTGCTAGGCTTCTATTAAGAAAAGCCCGTTACTGATGTGACGGGCTTTTTGCTGTCTGGTGTTTAATATTTTACTACTGGGCCGATGGTAGTATGACTGAGTTGAAAGTAAGTCCATGTGAAAGCGTAGCGGGGACATTGTTAGTTTTCTATTAAGAAACCCCTCGTTATTAAAGAGATGGATTTTTTACTGTTTGGCGTTTAAGTATTTATTATATAGCAAACGAAATGAGCACTGATCCTCTCTTTAGATATTTAAATGTTCATGACACTGGCTTCATTTCTTAACTATTTTTCTATAAATGCCATCAAATGCTGTTTGCCAGGTTTCGCCTTTATCTTGGCTAATCTGCCAATGTTGTCGAACAGAACCATCTTTGTTTGGTGTCCAACTGATTTTATTGGTAATTATTTGATGGTCTTTCCCGTAGGTTTCACCCACCATTACCATAGAGCCATTTTTAATGCTGCCTTGTAGTTGCAATAATAATCCTGAGCTATCAGTTCATGACTGGTGCCATTGCTTTGTTTGCTGATCATATATATTCAGGCTTTTGCCAACATAACCACTTGGAGAAGTGTATTCTTCCAAAATGGTACAGCCGTTGTTTACTTTACTAATAGTATTAAAGCGGACAATATCATCAACTTCGCTGGTGACTTGCCAATCTCCGAGCCAAAAGTCAAACTCGTTGTAGCTTTCACTAGTGCAGTTTGCGAGAGTAGAGTTTGAGTTAATTAAGAAAATAACTATCGCGAAGAGTGCTTTTTTCATTAAGGTATTTCCGTGTATAAGTTTTTGGTCTGCATTAGATTATATCTGTATGAAATTTATACGACAAGTGGTGCTGAATACTGTATTATGCGCGTTTTTAAAATTCATTTGCTGTTATTTTAATCAACAAAAGGCGATTTATGCGTTACATCTCTATTTTTTGCCTGTTGGTATCACTTTATTGCAATTGCGTGATTGCTGCAGCAATCGAAGAAGAAGTCGGCATTCAAATTAGAGTGGTAACAGAAGATACCTTCCCACTACAATATTTTGAAAATGGTAAAATATCGGGTCCAGCAACCAAATTGGTAGAACAAGTATTATCTGCGGCAAACATTAGCTATACGATTGAAGTTCTACCGTGGGCTAGAGCGTATCATTTAGCAATAACTGAACCTAATGTATTGATTTATTCATTAGCGCGTACCAAAGCAAGGACTAATAAGTTTAAATGGATTGGTCGAATTATGGCGTTAGAGTATTACTTATACGGTTCAGTTGATTCAGATATCAATCTAAAAACGCCATTAGCCGCCCTTAAGAAGTTTCGAGTAGGTACGGTTCGAGATAGTGCTGTTGATCAATATTTAAAAGTAAATGGCTTTAAAAACTTAACGACTGTCGTTCATGGCACACAGAATTTTAATTTATTTGAGCAAAAGCGTATTGATTTATTCCCTGCCAATCAGTCGAGTTTTCAGGCTGTGTGTTTGAAATATGCTTTTAATTGCCAAGATCTTAAGCCTCTACGTAAACTTGATATATCGTCTATTGATTTGTATATGGCGTTCAGCGAATTTACTGATGACATTTTAGTTGAAAAAGTTCGTATGGCTTATGAAGAAGTTATGCTAAAACGAAAAAGCATAGCTAGTTTTAATACGCATCAGAACAAGTTGGATAATGAATGATTCTAATTGACATTAGGGTTTTTGGCTTTCTTACCGTTATAATACCTTACAAATTTTTAGTCAAAATCTAATATGAAATACAGTGATTTAAGAGATTTTATTGATCAACTTGAGAAATTAGGCCAGTTAAAGCGTATCAGTCAGCCTATTTCTACTGATTTAACCATGACGGAAATCAGTGACCGCACCTTGCGCCAAGAAGGTCCAGCATTACTTTTTGAAAATCCGATTGATAAAGATGGTAATCCTCATGGTATGCCTGTTTTAACCAACTTGTTTGGCACACCTGAACGAGTTGCATTGGCGATGGGACAAGATAATGTTGCCGCGTTACGTGATGTTGGCAAATTATTAGCCACTTTAAAAGAGCCTGAGCCACCAAAAGGCTTTCGTGATGCTTTAGATAAGTTGCCTCTGTATAAACAAGTATTGAATATGCCTGTTAAGGTAATTAAGAAGCCACTTTGTCAGCAAGTTGTTATTACCGGTGATGATGTAGATTTGACTAAATTGCCGATTCAAAAGTGTTGGCCAGGTGATGTTGCACCATTAATCACTTGGGGCTTAACGGTTACCAAAGGTCCACATAAAGAACGACAAAACTTAGGCATTTATCGTAATCAATTATTGGGTTCTAATAAAGTCATCATGCGTTGGTTATCACACCGTGGTGGTGCATTAGACTTTCAAGAATTTAAAAAGGCATTTCCAGGTGAGAAATATCCTGTTGCTGTGGCATTAGGTGCCGACCCTGCAACCATTTTAGGTGCAGTTACACCTGTTCCCGATACATTGTCAGAATATGCCTTTGCTGGCTTGCTACGTGGTAGTAAAACAGAAGTTGCGAAATGTATTAGTAATGAACTTGAAGTACCGGCTAGCGCTGAAATTGTTTTAGAAGGTTATATTGACCCTGAAGAAATGGCGCCAGAAGGCCCTTATGGTGATCACACCGGTTACTATAATGAAGTTGATGATTTTCCAGTATTTACTGTGACCCATGTGACGCATCGAAAAGATCCAATCTATCATAGTACTTATACTGGACGTCCACCTGATGAACCGGCTATTTTAGGTGTGGCATTAAATGAAGTATTCGTGCCTATTTTACAGAAGCAATTCCCTGAAATTCAAGATTTTTACTTACCACCGGAAGGTTGTTCGTATCGTCTAGCTGTTGTGACCATTAAAAAGCAATATGCCGGCCATGCCAAGCGTGTAATGATGGGGGTTTGGTCGTTCTTACGTCAATTTATGTACACTAAGTTTGTTATTGTATGTGATGATGATGTGAATGCGCGTGATTGGAAAGATGTTATTTGGGCGATGACCACCCGCATGGATCCGAGCCGCGATACCGTGTTAATAGAAAATACCCCAATAGATTATTTAGATTTTGCTTCTCCTGTTTCGGGCTTAGGTTCTAAAATGGGTATGGATGCAACAAACAAATGGCCGGGTGAAACGAACCGTGAATGGGGCGAGCCAATTGAAATGACTAAAGAAATTAAAGACCAAGTTGATGATATTTGGAATGAACTTAATATTTCCTAAAACGTTAGCTACATTAACCAATTAATATAATAAATATCTGCGTCTCAAACTTAAGAGCAGGAACAAGGTAAAGAATTAAATGAATGAGATCACATGTCAGGTAGCTGCACTTACTCCATTAACTGAGTATGTTTATAAGGTGCTGTTAAAGCCAAGCAAAGCGGTCGATTTTGCTGCCGGACAATATTTGAATTTTGTTATGAGTGATGAAGACAAAAGACCATTTTCTATAGCGAGTGCGCCCGGTGCTGAATTTATCGAATTGCAAATTGGTGCTTTCGGTTCAGACAGTTATCCAATGCAAGTAATTGAGCGCATTAAAGCCAATGCTGAAGTGACTATTGAAATGCCATTTGGTAGTGCGCAATTACGCGAAGAAAGCGAGCGTCCGTTGTTATTAATTGCTGGTGGTACTGGCTTTTCTTATATTAAATCTATGTATGAACATTTAGTGAATGAAAACTCGCAACGTGAAGTTATTGTTTATTGGGGCTTACGTGATCCAAGTGCTTGTTATGAGCTTGATGAAACTGCTGAGATGATCAATAAGTTAGCGAACGGAAAGTTTATTCCGGTCATCGAAACACCACATGATGATTGGCAAGGGAAATTGGGTATGGTTCATAAAGTTGTGATGAATGATATCGATAATTTGGCCGACTATGATATTTACTTAGCTGGGCGATTTGAAATGGTTGGCGCGGTTCGACAAGACTTTGTTGAACAAGGTGCTTTAGTTGAACATATGTATGCTGATGCCTTTGCTTTTATCTAAATTACTATAATAAGTGCTAATTCAAAAGCTGAACATGTGAATGTTCAGCTTTTTTATGGCCGACTCTTTTTGATACTATCGCTATAGAATTAATTTTCAGTACTTCCTAAGTAATTGTTTGCCAAAACTACAAAATCGTTAATTGAGCCGTTTAAATTACTCGCTGATATAAATAAATGCGCACCAAGTGCTTGATGCAATACTTCGCTGTGATGCATAAATGCCGCTAAAGGTCCTTTAATAATGTCTCCATTAGTCAAAACGTAAGGTTCAAAGTTTATAATACCTTGCTCAAAGGTGATCAATTGCTGCTTAATACAATATTGCAGTAATGGTTTTTGCTCGTGGATCATTCTATTGGCTAAACGTAACGATATATTCTCAACAAGCGATTCTACTGAGTTTAATTTTATACCAACATAATTTAGTTCTTCTCTCGTAATACCTACGGTATTAGTCACACTGTGTATGTTTCTAATTTGTTGCCAATTAAACTTCCAATAACCATGACGATGGTAAAACGTTAATGCTTTAGATGTAATTATTAGGCTGTATTTTGGCTCAGCTAATTTAAGCAATCCAATGAAGATAGTTACGAAACATGCAAGTAGCATAAACATGAGTGGAAAGCGTGCTTGCAGCCAAAAATGGCTGCAAAACAATGCAACGACTAATAATGCAATAAAACCTATTAACGTGATGAACAAACCATGATGTCGTGCAATCGCTTTAATCTTTATGGTTTCTCTGGTGCTTTTAACAGGTGATACCATAGCTTGATTATTACTTTATGAAAATGGATTAATGGTTATATATTACGCATTTTTTGTCGCTTAGGATATAATACCAACCCCATTGAATTATTGCTCACTTGTACTGGTTAAAATGCTCCATGGTGGCGTTGCTCTCAATCCAGATAGCTGGCTATCAGTCAATCGAGCGCCTTACCCTGATGTTATTTTTCCTGCGCACAACAAGATCGAAAACTTAATGGGACTGGTATAATACGCGACGAACATGGAGGCAATCTATTCAATGATAGCCCCAAACTTAATCAATAATCGAATAAAAGGAAATTAGCTTTATGGCTAAACATAAACAAAAGAAAGATCAGCATATTAATGCTGAAAGTGAATTCGGACGGGGTGTTATTAAAGATAACTTTCTGGCGGCACTGGTAACTTCTAAGCTCTATAAGCAGCAAGTGGTTAGTGCTAAAAAAGGCAAAGGTTCATACCAACGTAAACAAAAGCATAAAGGACAAGAGTCCTATTTAATAGCGGCTTAATACGTCGTTATTAAATAGGGCTTTTAGCAAACCAATAGCCATTAGCTGAAACTGAATTTAACCTTCAATAGTCATTAGTACTTAAGAATGAATTTTTCTTAATACTTGGTTAGCTTTCTCATATTCGCTTTGTTGTTCTAACACTAAAGCAAAAGCCAATAAATCTATCTTGTCGTATTGTGAACCTTCAAGGTTTACCAAAGTATTGAAAGCTTTTTCTGCCAATGGCCATTGCTGAGAAAAAACCGCGAAATGAGCTACCAATGATAACCAAAGGGCATTTTGAGGATCGTTATGTAGATGCTTTTGTGCCGCTGCAACTAATTCATTAGCTTGTGTTATTGGTAAGCTTCTTATTGATTTTAGTAGCTTACTATCAGCACCTTTCTTAACCATCGGTAACAATACTTTTGCTAACGGCTCATTAATATTGTTTTCTGCTAATACTCGACAATAGGCAAGTACAACCACTTCTTCTTGCTTAACTTTTTTGGCTAGTTGCTGCCAATATTGCATTAAAGCATTGTTATCGTGTTGTTTAATTTGGTTGTTAAACGCTCCGTAAAATGCCGCTTGTTGCCAATTCGCAATAGTTTCGCTAGTAATTGTTTTTTGTTTTTTAGCGCTATTCAGTTGCTTAACAACGTATTCGAAACGTTGTTCAATAAGGCTGAGATCAATTTCAAGTGATAACAAGCGAGCATCGTGACCAATATGCTTATGGTGCTGGTCAATGACTTCACGCGCTAATTGATAATTTTGCTGACCGATCAGTAATTTTATTTTAATTAAAATGGCTTCTAAACCCGCTTCTTTCAGAGTATCTGTGCTCTTCTCCAGTAGCGCTAAGTAATGTTCGGTATTAGGTTTTAAGGCTTGCTTTTGTGCCGCATCAGCAGCGACTAAATAAGCAATATGCTCTAGTGAAGATGCTTCTGCAGATTTTGCTAATAAATGTTCTGATTGTTGATAGTCACCTAACACATAGGCAGCAATGCCTTTGTTTAGGTTTCTCAAAGCACGACGACGGCCAGCAAAGGCAATTTTATTCCAAGTGGCAAAGCTAAAATTTAAACTGCCACGAAAAACTTTTAGTGTAATTAATAAAGCCATAAAAGTTAGCATCAACATGATAGATGCAGTGACTACCGTTGATTCTAAGGTTAAGTCGCCCATCGCGATGAGAATATAACCTTTTTCGTCAATAAGCATTGGGCTTAAAGCGACAGCAGCAAATATTAATAGCAATAATAAAAGTAGTCGTTTCATTATGCGTCCTCTCGCTGTTCGGTCTTGGCTTCTTCATTTAGCTTTTCTTCTGCGGGCTCTAATATAGCTGGCTCTGCTTCGTTCTTAGGCTCAGGAGCTATTGGCGCTTTATTGTTTGATAATATGTCTCGAATGACGGCCAATGAAGCTAATTTGTTTGGGTATGAAACGTTAACGGTTTCATTTTTAAGTGCTAATAAAGCTTCGGCAAAGTGTTGATTGCTTGTTTCAGCCATATCAAAATAATCATTCAACCAAGCATTGATATCGGTAAGTGATTGGCGATAAATTTCTGTATTGCCCTTACTTGCTGCCCATATCGCGGTTTGTAGTTTTAAATTTAAGTTTTCACGTAAATTTTGTTGAAAAGTCGGTGACATTAGAGGCTCTACATTACCCGTTCTTCGACTTACGGTAATGAAATCAGCAGTAAATTTGCGCCAAGACTTAGCTAAGTTTTCCCGCCAATCACTGGCGTTTTCTGTTAACTCTAAATCACTTTCTTGTTCACTACTGCTCGGAATATTTACCATAGCTAAAGGGAGTTGCTTAGACTGATGCGCAAGTGCCATTAGTTTAAGCATGACTTCGTCAGTATTTAACTTTGGCAACAACTGTAAACTAGCAATATCTTGTTGAATAGTTTGGCGTAGCGATAAGAATTGTGGATCATTGAGCTCTTGAATGCGACGCTCAGCGTCATGTAAAAGACCAAGGGCGGCAGTGGTATCTTTTTCTAACCATAAGCTGCGCGATGCGACACGGATTAAGTATTCTGCTTCATGCAATAACCAGTCGCCCGGCTGACTTTGACTTAAACTTGCCATTTGTTGTTCAAGTTGAGCTAACTGTTGTTGAAGTTGTTTAATATTACTTTCAGTATTACGTTGTACGCTAGCTTCAATGGTTTTTAACTGTGAATTGTTCTGCTGTTTTTGTTGCAATAACTGTTGTGAAACTTTTGTTTGGCTCAGCTGTAATTGCTGCTGAAACTCATCACTTAGTTGTTGAGAAAATTGTGTTTTTTGTTGTTCATTCCAATAGTAATGTCCGGCACTTGCGGCAATGGCTAATAAGGCAACGAGTAATGCAACAACGGCTGTTTTGGATAATTTATTTTTTTGTTCAGTTGTGTTGCTAGCACGGGCTTTTGGTGGTGTGGCTGCAGAAGTTTTTTTCACTGGTGCTTTACTCATATCACTGGTTGTTTTAGTTGCTGGCTTTTGTTCGGTGCTAGTGTTAGCGAGTTTCTCATCTTGCGACTTAGGTTTTTCATCAACAGGTGAAGAAGAGAGATTAATGGAAGCAGATAAACCTTGTTTATTTTCTGTATCAATAGCAGAAGGGCCACTTGGAGTTGCCGCTTTATCGTCTGAAGGTTTGTTTGGCTCTGACTTTTTTTTATCGCTCATGAACTGATCCTATCTTATACCAATTTGATTAATTTATTGCTCAGCTGTACTTGTTAAAATAGTCCATGTCAGCATTGCTTACATGGATGTGAGTACTTAGGTTTTGTCCGGAACTAAAAACCTGTGCTCTCAACCCTAATAGCTAGCTATTTACTCGACAATTGCTCCTGCATTGTTCTAATTACGGGCTCCATGCCCTAATCAATCGAGCGCTTTGCCCTGAAATATTTTTTCTGCGCACAGCAAGATCACAAACTTATTCATATTGGTATTACATGTTGACGCTGATGCTTTTTATACCATATCAACTGATAACTAAGCTAAAGAAGTTACGGTAATTACTTTTTATTCAAATGCTTAGCAAGTAAGTGAAGATAATGCAGCGGTAACTGCTTGCTTGTTCGCACCATGAGCATTAATCACACGCTTTAGACCTAAGCTTTTGGCTTTATCAGCGATTCTGTTGCTCGCAACAAGCCAAATACAATCTTCTTGCCAATAAGTATCTGAATCTTTAATTAAGTTTACTATGAATTCGAGTAAAGCGTTACTGGTAACTAAGATACAATTTATCTGTTGTTGTTGCCATGTTTTGATGAGTTCAATTGATGAATTTCGCCAAACGCGTCGATAACTTTCAAAGTAATGTACTGATGCACCGCGATTAGACAATTCTTCTGCAATTAATTCTCTACCACCATCACCACGAATAATAAGCACATTGTTAGTACTAACATTTTGTAATGACGCTAAAGCAAGTAAACCTTCACTGTCATGCTGTTCTGGCATAACGGCGCTTACACCAAGCGTTTTTAGCGCTTGAAAAGTTGCACTTCCCACGGCGATAACTTCTTGTTGGGGCCATAAGGCAATAGGTTTTAATTTATTTGCAAACTCAACGGCAGCAACGCTAACAAAAATAAGAATAGGTTTTACTAGTTGGTGCTGCAGTGCTGTTAACGTCGAAAGAGTGTCGTTGGCTTGGTAATCAAAAAAAGGCTGGCAATAACTGACAAAACCTTGGTTATTGAGGTGTTGCTGAAGATCACGCCCAGCAGATTCCGGGCGCGTAATTAAAATATTAAAACTATTGTTGGTCATAAACCTGGCTAAGAATTTTATCAGCACCATCGGCTAACAAAGTTGCTGCTAGGTCAGTGCCTAATTTTTCAGCATCTTGAACCTTTCCGCGTACTTCGCTGGTAAGAATTTCGCTGCCATCTACAGCGCCAACTAAGCCTCGTAAATAGATTTCTTGATTTTCAATAATTGCGTAGCTGCCAATTGGCACCTGACAACCGCCTTCAAGTGCTCTATTCATCGAGCGTTCTGCAATAACGCGAATGCGTGTTTCTTCACAGCCTAATGGCTTAAGTAAATTTTTAATGGTTTCATCTTTAGTGCGACACTCAATACCAACAGCGCCTTGGCCATTTGCTGGTAGCATAACTTCTGGGGCAATAAATTCACGAATGCGTTCAGGCATTTCTAAACGAATTAGCCCTGCAGCGGCCAAAATAATGGCGTCATATTCATTGTTATCAAGCTTTTTCAGGCGAGTGTTAACGTTGCCACGTAAATCACGAATGTCTAAATCAGGGCGCAAGGCTTTAATTTGGCATTGACGACGTAAGCTTGAAGTGCCAACAACAGCACCTTGAGGCAAATCGGCAAAACTGGCAATAGTGTTCGAAACGAAAGCGTCCCGTGGGTCTTCGCGTGGACAAATAATCTCCAAACCTAAACCTTCAGGAAACTCTACCGGTACATCTTTCATTGAATGAACGGCGATATCGGCACGATTTTCTAACATCGCGACTTCAAGCTCTTTAACAAATAAACCTTTACCACCAACTTTCGCTAATGGCGTATCAAGAATGATGTCACCTTTGGTGGTCATTGGTACTAATTCAACATTAATACCAGGGTGAAAGTGCTCAAGTTGCGCTTTCACATACTCTGCTTGCCAAAGTGCTAGGGCACTTTTTCGCGTTGCAATACGAACAGTTTGTTGAGTCATTTCAGTTACCTTATATACTTATTTATTGTGCAGACAGGACAATAGTTTCTTCTGCTTGTTTGCTTACCGCGTCAGATAGAAATTTCCATAACTCATCACCGCCGCGTTTATCAAGCCACTGGTCATTTTCAAAGTGAAAGTGGTGACCGTTAAATTTTGTTGCTACCCATATCTCATGTAAGGGTGCTTGTTTGTTAATAATGATTTTAGTCGCGTTCTTAAAGGTTAGGGTAAGTAAACCACCTATGCCTTCAAAATCGATATCGCAGCCGGTTTCTTCGATGGCTTCTTCTATCGCTAGTAGAATATCGTCAGCGGCTAAATTATATTGGCTATCATTCATTAACTCTTCCTTTTTACCTAAGTATTGTGATTGTTTAATCTTTACTTGGTAATTATTGGTCATGGGATTATAAAACGTCTATCATGGGAAAAAAATCGAATAAATCAATTATGCGTAAACAAATTGCAATTATTTTCATCACTTTGCTTGGTTTAGCCACAATAGCAGGATGCGGTATTAAAGGTCCTTTATACCAAACTCCTGAGCAACAGCAAGAAAACTCGTCTAAAACAAGTGATGAATCCAATAAAAGTACACTAAAACAGTAGGAATAGCCCCTTGGACTTTTTCAATCGTAAGCAAAACTCATTGTTTGCTGAGCAATGTGCGGTGTCTGAATTAGCTAAAGAATACGGCACGCCACTTTATGTCTATTCAAAAGCCACTATTGAACGTCATTGGTATGCCTTTGACCAAGCAGCAGGCGATCGTCCTCATCTTGTTTGTTATGCGGTAAAAGCAAACAGCAATATTGCGGTATTAAATGTTATGGCTCGTTTGGGCTCTGGTTTTGATATCGTTTCTAAAGGTGAGTTGCTAAGAGTTCTTGAAGCCGGTGGCGATGCAAAAAAAGTGGTATTTTCTGGCGTCGGTAAAACCTCAGATGAAATAGCCTTTGCTTTGGGTTTAGGTATTCATTGTTTTAATGTCGAATCAGCAGCTGAGCTTGATAGAATTCAACAGGTAGCGAAAAAGCTAGATAAAGTAGCACCGATTTCTTTACGGGTTAATCCTGATGTTGATGCTGGCACGCACCCTTATATTTCCACGGGCTTAAAAGAGAATAAGTTTGGTATTAGTATTGAACATGCGCCTGAGCTTTATGCCTACGCTGCGACTTTATCTCATGTGAATATTCAAGGGGTTGATTGTCATATCGGTTCACAGTTGACCGAAATATTACCTTTTTTAGACGCGTTAGACCGAGTTTTACACTTAGTTGAACAATTAGCCGCGCAAGGTATTATCATTTCTCATATCGATGTCGGTGGTGGCCTAGGCGTTTGTTATGATGATGAACAACCTCCGCACCCTAATGAATACGCGAAAGCGATTGCCGACAAATTAACTGGACGAACGCTAAGTTTAATTTACGAGCCAGGACGTGCCGTAATGGCAAATGCCGGTATTCTGGTAACTGAAGTTGAATACTTAAAGTCTGGTGGTGATAAAAATTTCGCCATTGTTGATGCCGCGATGAATGATTTAATTCGCCCGTCGTTATATCAAGCTTGGCAAGCGATTATTCCTGTTGAACAACGAGATGATGTTGCGAGTGCAGAATATGACGTCGTGGGACCTATTTGCGAAACTGGAGACTTTCTTGGTAAAGAGCGCAGTTTAGCGATAAAAGCTGGTGATTTATTGGCAGTACGCAGTGCCGGTGCATACGGTTTTACCATGAGTTCAAATTATAATAGTCGACCGCGCGCAGCAGAAGTAATGGTTGATGGCGACAAGAGCCACTTAATCCGACAACGTGAAACCTTTAGCCAATTGTGGCAAGGTGAGCACTTGTTACCTTAATGGTGTGAGAATAAAGAGTAATGTTAGTAAATTTTTCTAAAATGCACGGCTTAGGTAATGATTTTCTGGTCTTAGATAATGTTACGCAGAATGTTTATTTGTCGAATGAGCAAATTAAGCAGCTAGCTGATCGGCATTTTGGTGTTGGCTTTGATCAGGTTTTGGTTGTTGAGCCGCCTTATGACCCTGACTTAGATTTTCACTATCGAATTTTTAATGCCGATGGTAGCGAAGTTGGACAGTGTGGCAATGGCGCCCGTTGTTTTGCTAAGTTCGTACGTTTAAAAAGCTTAACCAATAAGAACAAGATTAAAGTCTCGACGCAATCTGGCAAAATGACTTTATTTATTGAGCGAGATGGTAATGTCTCGGTCAACATGCCGGTACCACAGTTTGAACCGGCAAAAATTCCGTTTACTGCTCAAAAAGCAGAAGGGACTTATATTTTACGTAGTGAAGAAGAAACGGTGCTTTGTGGTGTTGTTTCACTAGGTAACCCTCACTGTGTATTAACCATTGATAATGTTAAAGAAGCCCCAGTTGCACGATTGGGTAAAGCATTATCACACCATGAACGTTTTCCTCAGCAAGCTAACATCAGCTTTATGGAAGTGGTGTCAGCAGAATATATTAAACTGCGTGTTTACGAACGTGGTGCAGCAGAAACGCTTGCCTGCGGCAGTGGCGCATGTGCCGCGGTAGTGATCGGGCAAATGCAAAAGAAACTTAATCGACAAGTACTCGTTGATTTACCTGGTGGTCAATTGAAAATTTATTGGAAAGGCCCAGGTAATTCGGTAAAAATGACAGGTCCCGCTGTGCATGTATTCGACGGGCAAATTACGCTATGACACAAGATAAAAACAAACCTATGCAATCAAACGAATCTGAAATGTTATTGAATGATATTAGTTTAACCGATGAATTAGTGGCAGCTTATTTACAAGACCATCCAGAGTTTTTTAATCGCCAAGCTGAAGTGGTTACTGGCTTGCGTTTACCTGATCAGCACCGTGGTGCGGTATCACTGGTTGAACGTCAATTGTCACAGCAACGACAAAAAATTCATAATCTTGAAGAAGAAATCACTCAACTTATGGTGATTGCGAATCAAAATGAGCAATTATTTGCCTTATATAGTGACATGTATTTACGTTTGCTTGATTGTACAACCGCAGAAGAATTACTTGATTGCTTACATGTCGCAACAACACAATTGTTGTCTTTAGATGCCTTGAAACTTTGGTTAGTTAAACCAACAACCGTTAATCATAGTTCTATTGTTTCAGCAGATTGTACTGAAATCATCGAAAGTAGATTAAGTAAAGACGGTTATTACTTTGGCCGTTTACAGCAAAGTGAACAAGAATTGATTTTTGCTGAGCCGACAGAAGGCTCAGTGGTTTTAGTGCGTTTAACTCACCACGAAGAAGAAATTGGTTTCTTAGCCATTAGTAGCCGTGATGCTGAACACTTTGACCCACGCATGGATACCTTATTACTGAATCAATTTAAAAAACTAGTCGCTAAACTTTTACATCAACAGTTGTATTAGGCGCTAGTTGTATGAGATTTTATCGTCGTTTACTGCCATTTGATGCGATCAGTTTTGATTTAGACGATACGCTTTATAGTAACCACCCGATAATGCTAGCCACTGATAAAAAAATGGCTAGCTATTTTGCGCGGGTATTGACTGATTATGGTATTGATACCTCCAAAGCGGCGTATAGCTTTCGTTATTGGTTTCCTTATCGCCAACAGGCGATTGCTCAATGGCCTCTGTTAAAGCATGACGTTGGTTTATTACGACAAAAAAGTTACCTCCTGGGTGCGTTGGCGTTAGGCATTGAACACGTCGCTGCAGAAGAGTTTGCTAATTCAGCCTTAGCGTATTTTACTGAGCAACGCAGTAATTTTACCTTGCCACAACATACCCATGACTTTCTTGTTTATCTGCAAAGTAAAAGACCATTAGTGGCTATTACTAATGGCAATGTCGATACTGATAAAATTGGTATTTCAAAGTACTTTAGTCACCATTTTCACGCCTCTATTGAAAATCGCTTAAAGCCAGATCCTGATATGTTTAATAAAACTTGCTTAGCATTGAGTATTAAACCCGCGCAGCTTTTACATGTTGGCGATTGTGGAAAAAATGATGTTTTAGGCGGTGTTAATGCTGGTTGTCAAACTGCTTGGCTTAATCAATACCATGTTGGTAAACCATTAACCGTGTTACCTACGCTAGCACTTGACGATGTTGAGCAACTTGCCAATATTGTCACTTAACACTGCGTCATTTTTAACATAGCGTTGGTGCTGATTCGCCATTGTAAACATCAATAAATTTTCATTAGCGTTATTAAAAAACTACTGAACTTGCTATGATATCGGCATATTTTTGTTAATAATTTTTACCTTTCTATGGATGTTTCTGAATTACTTGATTCGTTAAACGATAAGCAACGCGATGTTGTTGCTGCGCCTTTACAAAATATGTTGGTTCTTGCAGGTGCAGGCAGTGGCAAAACACGTGTTTTAGTACAGCGAATTGCTTGGTTAATGAAAGTTGAGCAAGCATCACCACATAGCATTCTTGCGGTAACTTTTACTAATAAAGCGGCGGCTGAAATGCGTGCCCGTGTTGAACAAACGGTTGATGGTAATGTGCATGGTATGTGGGTGGGTACTTTCCATGGTTTAGCGCATCGCTTATTGCGCATGCATTTCCAAGAAGCAAAATTACCACAAAGCTTCCAAGTATTAGATTCTGATGATCAACTTCGTATGGTCAAACGTATTGTTCGCTCACTAGAGTTGGATGAAAAACGCTGGCCCGCCAAACAATTTCTTTGGTATATCAATGGCAAAAAAGACGAAGGTTTACGTCCGCAACACATTGATACCCAACACGACGTTACCGAAGAAACCTTTGTTAAAGTGTATCGGGTTTATCAAGACACTTGTGATCGCGCAGGCTTAGTCGACTTTGCTGAATTACTGCTACGTGCCCATGAACTTTGGTTAAATAATCCAGCGTTATTGCAGCATTATCAACAACGATTTTCTCATGTTTTAGTGGATGAGTTTCAAGATACTAACGCGATTCAATATGCTTGGTTAAATATGCTCGGCCAAAAAAGTGGCAACGTGATGATTGTTGGTGATGATGACCAATCTATTTACGGCTGGCGTGGTGCGAAAATAGAAAACATTCAACGATTTTTGAATGACTTTGATGGTGCAAAAACCATTAAGCTTGAGCAAAACTACCGCTCAACAGCCAATATTCTCAATGCTGCTAATCAACTGATTAACAATAATAATAATCGCTTAGGTAAAGACTTGTGGACTGAAGATGATGCCGGCGAAAAAATCTCTATCTATACCGCGTTCAATGAAATAGATGAAGCACGCTTTATTGCTGGCCGCATTGCCGATTGGCGAAAAAATGACGGTTCACTTGATGATGTTGCTATTTTGTATCGTAGCAATGCGCAATCACGTTTGATGGAAGAAGCGTTAATTCAAGCGCAATTGCCTTACCGTATTTATGGCGGTTTACGATTCTTCGAACGTCAAGAAATTAAAGATGCGCTGGCGTATTTACGTATATTAAACAATCGTGCCGATGATGCGGCATTTGAACGTATTATTAATACTCCGGCACGTGGCATTGGTAATCAAACCCTGAGTTTGGTGCGTGACGCCGCGCGTAGTATGGAATGTACTTTATGGCAAGCATGTCAGCATATGATTCAAAACGAGGCATTAAAAGGTCGCAGTGCTAAGGTTATTCAACAGTTTGTCCATTTAATTGACCAACTTGAAGATGATTCATGTAACTTAAACTTAGATCAGCAGGCGAATTATATTATTCAGCATTCTGGTTTGAAAGCTATGTATCAAGCTGAAAAGGGGGAACGCGCTGAAGCCCGTATTGAAAACTTAAATGAGCTAGTGACGGCCTGTCAAACGTTTGAAATTGACCCAGAGCTTGAAGAAGAGCAAAGCGAACTTACCGCATTTTTAACCCACGCTGCGCTTGAGTCTGGCGAATCACAGGCTGATGATTACGAAGCTGCCGTGCAGTTAATGACAATGCACTCAGCCAAAGGCTTAGAATTTCCTTTAGTGTTTATTGCTGGCTTAGAAGAAGGCATGTTTCCTTCTCAACAATCAGTTGAAGATATTAGCCGTTTAGAGGAAGAGCGCCGTTTGTGTTACGTTGGTATGACACGCGCTATGCAAAAACTTTATTTATGTCACGCTGAAAGCCGTCGTTTATATGGGCAAGAAAAATATCATAAGCCTAGTCGATTTTTAAGAGAACTTCCTGATGAGTGCACCGAAGAAATTCGTATGCAGAACCAGGTGAGCCGACCAAAAACGACCGGTCGATTTGCTTCGACTATTACCTTAGAAACATTTGAAAGCACTGGCTTTAAGTTAGGGCAAAATGTTCGACACCAGAAGTTTGGTGAAGGTGTAGTTTTAAATTACGAAGGAAGTGGTGCGCAAAGTCGTATTCAAGTTAACTTTGCAGAAGTTGGCAGTAAGTGGCTTGTTGTTTCTTATGCTAACCTAGAAGCGATGTAAGTATATTACGAGGAAATGGGAATTATTATGTCAAAAAAATTATTAGTGGTTGAAGACAGTCGCCCGATAGCTCGTGTTATAAAACAAATTGGTGAAGCTTTAAATTATCAGGTTACCGTTGCTGCAAGCTTGGCTGAAGTTGAGGCGATCTTGCAAGGCGGGGAAAGTGATTTTTTTGCTGCAACCATTGATTATGCTTTACCTGATGCCAATGATGGCGAAGCTATCGCATGTGTTTTGTCACATGGTATTCCTAGTGTTGTGATGACGGGTAAAATGGATGAGTCAACGCGTCAGAAAATATTATCGCAGCCAGTTATTGATTATATTCCGAAAGAAAATAGCCAAGCGTTTTTGTATTTAAAGCGTGTTTTACATTGGCAATTAACTAACCAAGGCAATGGTATATTAGTGGTTGATGATTCTTCATCGGCACGTAATCACGTTGTTGAGTTGTTAAAACGTCGAAATTTTAATGTTTATGTTGCTGAAAATGGCCAACTTGCACTTAACGTGCTGGCGCAACATAGCGATATTAAAATGGTCATTACTGACTTGGAAATGCCAGTGATGGACGGTATTGAACTCACTAATGAGATTCGTAAAAATTATGGTCGAGATCAACTCGCCATTATCGGTATTTCCGGTGCAAGTAATGGTATTCATTCTGCACGGTTCATTAAAAATGGCGCTGATGATTTCTTAAGAAAACCGTTTTGTCCGGAAGAGTTTTATTGTCGAATTACGCAAAACATTGAAAGTTTGAATAATATTGAGCAAATTCAAAAAGCAGCTAATACTGATTATTTAACTGACTTACCGAATCGACGAGCATTTATTCGTGATGCACAAGCAAGCATCGCAGAATATATCAAAAATAAAACCGCTTATGCCTTAGCGATGCTAGATATTGATTTCTTCAAACGCGTTAATGACAATTATGGTCATGATGCTGGCGATCATATTTTAAAAGTATTATCGCTTTATATGCGTAAACATTTTGGTAACGGATTAGTAGCTCGTTTAGGTGGTGAAGAATTTGCAATCGTACTCTCTGGCTTAGATGAAGACCAATTGTATAATCGTTTAGATGATTTTCGCCGAGCTATTTCAGTAGCGCAGATTGCTTTTGAGCAAGAGCAGATTAACTTTTCTGTTAGCCTAGGTGTTATTTTTAATAGTGATGAATTGCTGGCGAAACAAATGAGCTTAGCTGATAACGCTTTATATTATGCCAAAGAAAATGGTCGTAATCAGGTCAGTATTGTTGGTGCACTAGAAGAGTCTTAGTACTGTGAAACTATAGCTGCTCATGTTCGATCATGTGATAGTAGAATACCATTCATCCTGAATATAAGAGTGTCTATAACGACACTCTTTTTTATGTCCGCTATATTAGTTTATAGCTACTTTCTTTGCCGTTCTTCGGGCCTTAATTGAATCAACACTGAATATTGCTAATGCGGTCCAAATACAGGCAAAAGTAACCAATTTGGCAAAATAAAGTGGCTCTTGGTAGTAAAAAGTTGCTAATACAAACATGATGCTTGGGCCAATATATTGGAAAAAACCCAATGCAGTTAATGTCATACGCTTAGCTGCAGCAGTAAAACATAATAATGGTGCTGTTGTGACTATGCCTGCACAAATTAATGTGGTGTTTAACGACCATTCATTCAGAAGTATGTTACTGGTGCTAGTTTCCAAAAATAGCAGCCAATATACCAACGCAATAGGTAACATCATTAGCGACTCAATGAGTAAGCCAACAAATGAGTCAATATGCATTTGTTTACGCAGCAAGCCATAAATACCGAAAGTACCTGCCAATGCCAAAGAAACCATAGGTAAAGAGCCGATCATCACTAACTGAACAACTACACCAACAAACGCTAAGCCAACAGCGAATATTTGCCAAGGTCGCAAGCGCTCGCCGAGAAATATAACGCCTAAAGCAACACTTAATAATGGGTTAATATAGTAGCCCAAACTAGCGTCAAGTAAGTGGTCATTATTGACCGCCCAAATAAACATAAACCAGTTCACTGCTAAAAAGCTAGCTGAAATAGTCAGGCGTAATACCATATTCGGTTGCGTAACAACCTTGATAAAACCCCACCACTTATTTGAAAGCAAAACGACAACTAGCAACAACAACGTAGACCAAACCACACGATGTACTAGAATTTCATCGGCACCAATGTGTTGAATTAATTTAAAATATAGTGGTGCAATGCCCCACATTGTATAGGCACTAATGGCACTGATAATACCGCCACGTAAGGCAGTTTGTTGAGCTGTGGACATGAAGTTCTTGCTTGTTGGTAATGACGTTCAAGGAAACGTAATGATATCACTATTCGCTTAAACAACATATTCAACAAGCAATTAACGTCAGTACATATTTAACCTACCATATAAGTTCCCGTGCCAAAGGCAATGTGATCACCTTGTTCGTTGTGCATTTCCATACGCGCGACTGCGACTTTGTTGCCACTACGAATAATTTTTGCGGTGGCAATAAATAACTTACCGCGACCAGGTCTTAAAAAGTCAGTGCGCAAATCTATGGTACTTAAACGGCTTAAGCTCTGTGAAATAATTTCAGGTGACAACTCTGGCAGCTGACTTAGGATATTCGCAGCAGCAACAACGCCACCTGCTAGATCAAGTGCTGATGCGGTAACGCCGCCATGTAAAATTTTTTGTTCTGGGTTACCGATGAGCTTGTCATCCCACGCGACACTTACCGCAGATTCCAATGCATTAAATTGAGTGATTTCCAAACCCAACAGTTTGTTAAAAGGCATTGCTTGATTCCAATACTCGGCGATTTGCTTGAATGTATCGTCCTGTGTCATAAATTTCCCTTTGGATTTGGTAAGTTGAAAAAAGAATAACAATAAATAGGGAGATTATGAAAATAATTCTCTGCACTGTGCGCTGTCTGAGGTAAAATATTGTCTGATTTCCCTTATCGAAGATTGTCTGTTGCAAGTCACTCCCCATACGACATTAACTGAAGCCTTAAAGCATCATTTTGGTTATCAAGCCTTTCGTCCTGGCCAAGAAGAAATTATTCAGCAGGCCATGCAAGGTCGTGATAGTTTAGTTTTAATGCCAACAGGTGGCGGTAAGTCTATGTGTTACCAACTCCCTGCAACCTTGATGTCGGGAGTTACTATTGTTGTTTCGCCATTAATTGCCTTGATGAAAGATCAAGTTGATGGTTTGATACGACAAGGAATATCAGCAGCTTATGTCAATTCATCGCTTGATAGTGACACCATTAATGATATTTTTAAGCGCTTAGGCCAAGGTGAAATTAAGCTACTTTATGTTGCCCCAGAGCGGTTAAAAAATTACTATTTTCTGCAAGGCTTATCACAGTTAACTATTAGCCTTTTTGCTATTGATGAAGCGCATTGTATTTCACAATGGGGCCATGATTTTAGACCTGCATATACTCAATTACATATGCTTAAGCAAAACTTTCCGAATGTGCCGGTGATGGCGTTAACGGCAACAGCCGACGTAACAACTCGTAGAGATATTTTGCAGCAACTGGCTTTGCACGACCCTTATATTCATCTTGATAGCTTTGACCGACCAAATATTCGTTTTACCTTGGCGGAAAAATACCAAGGCGAGCAACAAGTTTTGGGTTACATCAAAAAGCGTAAAGATGAATGTGGCATTATTTATTGTAATAGCCGTTGGCAAGTAGAAAAATTATCTAAGTCGTTAGCGAGTTCAGGGGTTAATTGTGCCGCTTACCATGCAGGTTTAGAATCTGAAATTCGCAATATTATTCAAGACCAATTTGCTAAAGATGATGTACAAGTCGTGGTAGCAACGGTTGCATTTGGGCTTGGCATCAATAAATCGAACGTTCGTTATGTTATTCATTACGAGCCACCAAGAACGTTAGAGTCCTATTACCAGGAAATTGGCCGAGCAGGTCGAGATGGCATGCCTGCGGAAGCACTATTTTTACACGATAGCAAAGATGTTGAACGCATCAGTAAGCGCATTTCCGAAGGGGAAAATGAAGAAAGAGTTAATGTTGAAATGCAACGTTTTCAGGCATTGCGTGGCTTTGTTGATGCGCAAACTTGTCGACGTCGTGTGGTACTAAGCTACTTTGCTGAGTTTACTGAGCAAGGGTGTGGTAATTGTGATATTTGCTTAGATCCTCCTAGTCAATTTGATGCTACAGAGGCTGCTCAGAAGGTTCTATCATGTGTTTATCGAATAGAACAAAGCGGTGATATTGAACACGTTGTTGCAGTTTTACGAGCTGATAATAATGAAAGAATTGGCCGACTAGCACACGACAAAGTTTCTACCTTTGGTATTGGCAAAGATAAAACACCCGGCTATTGGTTTTCTATTATTAGACAATTGATTCACTTGGGGTATTTGCAGCAGGATATCGCCGCTCAATCTAACTTATGTTTAACACAAGAATCAGTCATGGTTTTGAAAGGTCAAGAGCCATTAATGCTAGCGGCCCCACGCTTGCAAAAAGCCAGTTATTGGCAGCGTAATAAACAAGGTAAAGTTTACGATAGAGCGTTATTTTCTAAGCTTAGATCATTACGTAAAGAAATTGCTCAACTTGAAGATATCGCGCCATTCATTGTTTTTAATGATGCGACTTTGGCTGAGTTAGCGCGTGTGCAACCTGTGACGTCATCACAAATGCTCAATGTTAGTGGCATCGGCGATACTAAACTTGCTCGTTATGGCGAGCCATTTTTGTCGTTAATTAAACAACATTTAAATTAGAATGGCAGAAACAAAAAAAGCGCTAATTAGCGCTTTTTTATGTACAAGAAGTACGGTGTACGACTCAATGTTACTTAAGGCTTGCGTAATATGCTGCAATATTTGCCATATCTTCGTCTGACAATGCCATAGCCATTGGTGCCATTACTGGATCTTTACGGTTGCCCGATTTAAAATCTTTTAATTGCTTAGCAATATAAGCTTCTTTTTGACCAGCTAGGTTAGGATACATAGGAACAGCAGAAATACCTGCAGCGCCGTGACATGCTGCACACATGCCTGTTTTAGCTTTACCTGCCGCAGCGTCGCCAGCGAAAACTGGTGAAGCCATCATAACAGTAGCAGCAACTGCTAAAGTAAGTTTTTTCATAAATATTATCTCTCTTTGATAAATAATTTTAAAGGATCCTTTTTTGATTATATGTAAAAAGTAACCAATTGTCCTCGCTTTTTTTAGTATCGTGCCAGTTGGAAAAATTATTTTATACTTTGTTGCGCTAGCTCAAGTTTTAGCCAATGAAATGTTACTCATAGGAATTTATCTTAACCATGCAAAACCAAAATTTAGCTGAAATAGCCTCTGTAGAATTGATCGGCACTACGGTATTACAAATTCAATTTACATTAGATTGGTCGATGGAAGATAGTGCGGATTTAAGTGAAAAGTTATTACTGTTAGCATCGGCTAAGGTAATAGAGCGCGTTCAAGGTGCTGATTTACACTGTATACGTTTGCAGTATCAAGATGCCGAACTATTGTTAAATTTTGAAGAATATAGTCATTCATGCTGGCTTGAGTGTTCCACCGCACAAGACTCTTCAGGTTTGTTGGCTATTAAAGAACTTATATTACAGTCAATTCATTGATCATGGTTAAGGGGTAGTGAATTTGGAAAAAATATTGATCAGCAGCTGCTTTCTAGGCAATAAAGTGCGTTATGACGGTAAAGATAATTTATTAACAGAAAGTGCCATTCAGACTTGGCAACGAGAGCAACGTTTAGTGGTTATTTGTCCTGAATTGGCGGGCGGTTTACCCATTCCAAGAGCCCCCGCTGAAATTCAACATCACAAGCATGGTCAAATAAAAGTAGTAACAAATACAGGTCATGATGTCACAACTGCATTTGAAGCTGGCGCAAATGAAGCATTACGTATGTGCAAACTACATGATGTTCGTTATGCGCTATTGAAAGAGTCGAGCCCTTCGTGTGGCAGCTCAACAATATATGATGGTTCATTTAGTCGAGAAAAAGTTGCTGGGCAGGGCGTAACGACAAGCTTGTTACAAGCTAATGGTATAAAAGTTTATTCAGAAAAAAATATCGCTGATTTGATTACAGAACTTACTTTAATTACAGCGATTTAGTTTAATTACTACTTGTTGCACAACAAACCGTTATCGCTCTAAAAACGTATAAGTAATGTTATATTTTGGCAATATTTACGTGGTTTGTTAGATTATTGGTAATATTATCAATTAATTGGCGTGTTTGCGTCACAATAGCATTGGCACTAGTTGCAACATTATAATCACTTACACCAATACTTAAGGTCATTTGTGGCAAGCGAGCACCTGATTTACTGCTAACAAACCTAAGCTTTTCAACACCCTGTCTAATTTTTTCTGCAATTTCACCAGCTAGGCTGCGCTCAACATCAGGTAGCAAAATTAAAAACTCATCTTCAGCTGATCTCACTGGTAAGCCACTCTCTCCAACGTAACTACTAATTTTATTGGCAATTTTTGTTAAGAGAACATCACTAATTAATGGCCCAAATTGTTCATTCATATTTGAAAATTGATCAATGTTGACAATAATTGCAGCAACTTGCTTATTAGGATCGTTCGACAGCCAAATATCGAGATGCTTGGTCATGGCTTTACGATTATATAAGCCAGTTAATGGGTCTAAATAAATTTCTTTTTTAACATCGTCTAATTCAGTTCTTAGCGCATCTGTAGATTGCTGTGAAGCGAGTAATTGTTCAGCAAGTTTTTCTTGTTCTGCTTTAAATTGGCGTGTCGCTTGACGTATTTGTTTAATAGCGGAAAATATTTCGTGCTTGTCAGTTGATTTTAAACTGCTGATGTTCTCGTCTAATTGATTTATCAGTTGCTCAGTACAATGTGTCGACTTTTTACTATTATCTTGTAAATCAACGAGTACTTCGTCAAGGTCGTCAATAAGTTCGCCATTAAAAGCGCTTTGCCCCAAAATATACTGACGGTAAAGCTCTTCTAAAAAGAAGTTATCTAGCTTTTTACCAGAGCCAAGCTGTTTTTCAATACTGCCATTAAGGGCTTTTGAGGTTTTGTTGAGGTAGTTGTAACTTACCGCGTAATTAGTTGGCGTCGCGGGGATATGCCATAATTGCAATTGTTTTATGGCGGCATGCATTTTCTGATCGGCTTGCGCTATGGAATCATGGTATTTCACTATTCCAACCTTTTAAACCTTTAGACATTTACTTACTAGAGTAGGTATTCTCCAGTAAATTCTACAAAAGTACCATAGTAAAATAAGTTAAATAGCGATTAATTGTCATTTTTTTTGCTACTAATGTGTAAATTTTATCTTCTACCGTCGAATATAAATAAATACTTTAAAAATAACGCTGTTTTGCTATGGTAAATAACTATATAGCTGACTTTATTCAATTACCTCTGGGACTTTTAATGAAAGTATTTTTAACGGCAACAATGATGTTGTTTCTCTTGACGGCTTGTCAGTCAAATCGTACTCAAGTATCCACTTTAAATACTGAACTTGAACAGGTTATAAAAGGTTACCAAGCTTTTAAAGATCAGGAAAGTCCATTCAACCAAGATATTGCTGGTGAATCAAATAGCCAATTACCTGATTTATCGCCTAGCAACCTTAAACAGCAACATATTAAATTACTTGCTATATATCAGCGTTTAAGTGCCATAGACAGCAAAAAATTAGATCGCCAAGGTCTGATTAACCATTCTGTATTGTCATATACCATTAAAAATCAGCTTGATAGTTTCATTAATAAAGAACATTACATGCCTTTGACTGCGGAGTCAGGCTTCCATGTGTGGATCAGCCGTATTAATCAACAAGTAAGCTTTAAAACAGAGCAGGATTACCGTGATTATTTGGCTAGATTAACGGCACTACCTCATTACTTTTCTCAGCAGATGGCATGGATGGACAAAGGAATTTCAGAGGGTATTACTCAACCTAAAATTGTATTAGAAGGTTTTGAAGAGTCAATTAAGGCATTTATTAAAACAGATGTTACAAAGAGCACTTATTATCAGCCTTTCATTGCTATGCCAAACCACCTTTCTCAAGGGCTGAAGTCACAATTAAGGGCTGAAGCATCTAAAGCAATTCAACAATCTGTTATGCCAAGTTATCAGAAATATTATGACTATATGGTAAAGCGCTACCAACCAAACGCCAGAACCAATATTGCAGCAACATCATTACCTAACGGTGAAGGTTACTATTTAAATCGCTTACAGCATTACACTACTTTGCCAATGACGGTTGAACAAGTTCATCAAACGGGTGTAGCAGAAGTAAAACGCATTCGGCTTGAAATGCAGAAAATTATTGACCAAGTAGGTTTTGAAGGAAGCTTTGCTGATTTTGTTCAATTTCTACGTACTGATAAACAATTTTACGCCACTAGTCCTGAAGGCTTATTAAAAGAGGCGTCATTCATTGCTAAGAAAATGGACGCACAGCTACCTAAGTTATTTAAAACCTTACCTCGCACACCTTATGGTGTGGTAGAAGTTCCCGCCAATATTGCGCCTAAATACACCACAGGCAGATATTCAGGTCCATCTAGAGATGATCAACCTGGTAATTACTGGGTTAATACTTATCGTTTAGACCGTCGTCCATTATATGTTTTAGAAGCATTAACTTTGCATGAAGCAGTGCCCGGTCATCACTTGCAAGGTTCAATTGCACGTGAAATGAAGAATGTACCAAAATTTCGAAACAGCACTTACATTTCAGCTTTTGGTGAAGGCTGGGGTTTATACTCTGAATATTTAGGCATTGAAGCTGGGTTTTATCAAAGTCCATATAGTGATTTCGGTCGTCTGACTTATGAAATGTGGCGAGCTAGCCGATTGGTAGTTGATACCGGTATGCATGCTAAAGGTTGGAGTCGTGAACAAGCAATGAATTTTCTAGCTAATAATACCGCACTGTCATTACATAATGTTAAAACAGAAATTGATCGTTATATCTCTTGGCCTGGGCAAGCTTTGTCATACAAAATGGGTGAGTTAACCATTAAAAGATTACGTAAAATGGCTGAAACTGAATTAGGTGAAACATTTGATTTAAGAGAGTTTCATGATCAAATTTTGAAAAATGGCTCTATGCCTTTATCTATGCTTGAAGTTATTGTGACTGAATATATTAATGAGCGTAAAACTCAGCAAGAGAATGTTAAAACGGACTGATAAACAAAGGAGGCACGCAAAGCTACCGGAGGATATGACAGTGGACTGGTCAACAAAGACAAGCCCCCACTATATCTAAATTTGGCAGTCCCGCTATCATAGGCTTCCCCTTAGATCGGTAACTTTGCGTCTCCAGCTTTCACTGGGTTTGCCTTTGTCGAGCTTTAGCAGCTCACCGATGATTATAGGCAAAGAAATATATTTGTAAACTATTTTTAATGTAATCAAATCAATTCATGCGTTAACATACTAAATAATCAGCGAAAGTACTAATATGTATCATGCGCCTTTAAGTGTGCAAAATACTAACTCACTAGTCTTTATTTACGAATTAAGCTTAGCAAGGTGAATGATCTGGATGTACAACATGGAAGTTTTATATAAGTGATACGAATACTGTTGTGCATTTGTTTGAGTTACTTTCTTGCTTTGTCGAGCCAAGCTACGGTGTTCGATGCCAAGACAAATTATCGTAAATTGCTCAATAACTATTACACGCAAGATAAGGAATCACTTATTTATCAAGATGTTGTCAAGGCATCTCAAGCTGTCGTTAATAATAGAAAAAAATATAGTAGGGATATAGTTGCAAAAGCCTTTTCATTGCTATCAGATACCGCTTTTAACCGCGGAGATTTAGTCGTAGCGCTACAGTTTGCTCAATACGGTGTTAGCATTGAAAAGATAGCGGTAATGGTCAAGCTTGATTTATTGTTGAAAGTGGCACGGGGATATTATTCTCAGGGAAAATATATCGAGTTAAGAGACATTTCTCAAGAAGCAGCATGGTTAGCTGAACAAGCTGGTAATATGAATTACCACTTACAAGCAAGTGCTTACTCGGTGGTAGCATATGCTTTAAGTGCCGATTATACGTTAGCCGCAGCCGAGCTGAGTAAAGTTGAGCAATTATTGGCACAAAATCAACATATCGTTGAACAAGTTACTTTATTAGAAATACTGGCCGAAGCACACTTTTATTTGGCTGAATATGACAATGTAACTGAATTGCTAAATCGGGTATTAAAGTTACGCGTTGAAATGTCAAAAATGAAAGGTGTGGCAAAAACCTATCATTTACTTGCTGAAGCATATTTTCAATTACATCAATATGATAATGCTTATTACGCCTATTTTGAATCAAAGCAGTTTTCTTCGAAGTATGGTCTTAATATCCGTTCATCTTATGCTGAACTTGGTCTCGGAAAAGTACTATATCAGCAACAAAATTTTGCTCAGGCTAAAGAACACCTAGTTAGGGCATTAGCGATTTTTGAGCGTTATAATTTATCGCGTACCAAGCTTTCCACGCAAATTATTCTGGCGAAAGTCTATTATGGTTTAAATGAGCCAGAGCAAGCCATTCGATTTTTACTGTTAGCTGAGAATTTAGCTGAAAAAATAGTGTTAACACCACAGCAAATAGAACTGTATTTGTTACTGTCAAAGTATTACCAATCAGGCAATCAATTGCAGCAAGTCGTTGCCGCACAACAGAAGTATATTGAGCTATATAAAACCTTCAACCCGGGAGGTAATACAAAAAGTGTCGTTGCCGCCACTGCAGCTAATACTAGTGATAAGACTCAAAAGTTAGCGTTGAATTTGGCGGAAAATAGTGAATTGAGTTTACGTTTTAGCAAAAAATTTCAGCGACAAAAATTACTCATTACAATACTAACGATAGTTCTTAGCTTATTGGCCTTGGTTTATGCTTTTAAACGTTTTCGTCGTTATAGAAAAAAATTACACCAGGGTTATGACGATGTCGAATTATCGAATAATCAGTTAGCGCGCCCAGTAAAAACAAAACAGTGGTATCAACAGCAATATAAAATTGCTCGAAAGTATCAATATAATATTTCAGTTGCTTATTTGGTGGTTGAAAACTGGCAAGAGCTCAGCTTTCATTTTAGTACAAAAATATTAGACGACGTTTATCAAGCTATTGCTATTATTGTCAATGAACACCTCGAAGAAGAAGATTTTTCAGGTGAGATAAGTGCTGGTGAATATTTATTTTTATGTCCGTATCAAAGTACAGATGAAGTGCTTATTAAGCTGACACGGATTCAGCAGGCAATTAAGACGAGGTTTTTTGCCAATTTAGGTGATTATTCAGTTAAAATTAGTTTTTCAGTCGCTTCACCCAATATTCAAGATATTGATCCTTATGTTTTTCTTTCGCGTTTAAGTGATAATGCTGGTGCGGAACTTAGTGAGTAATTATAGGTTAGAGAATGATTTTTGTTTTAGTTATTATCGCAATATTTGTCGCCGTAAGTGTGTATTTCTTTTTCAAAGTGGAGAGTTTACAACGTGAAATAATTCTTATAAAAAGGGAAATGACAGGTACAAAAAAAGAGAATAAGCTTTATGTGGAAGCGGTAGCTACTATTGCCCAACGTCATGAAGAAATAGCGAAGAAAAAGCTGTTAGATTTAAGAAAAAATGAAGCTTTAGATACCAAAGTAATTGAATTAATAACCCCTATGGTTAACAACTACGCGATAATTTTTAACGATAGCATTCGTGCAAAAGGAAAGTTACAGTCGGCAGTTAAGAAAGTTTATGAAGGTTATCAAAAGGGGTCATACAAAACGTTTTCTAATCATATTGCACAATCAAACACCGAAATTAAAAGAGCCTGGTCAAGTAATAATATAAATGGCTGTATCATTATGGTTGACGCATTATTGCAAAGTGAAAATAAAAAATAACTATTTAGAAGCTAAAAAGTTCACACTCGAAAGTGAATTTTATTAAGTAATCTTTGTTTATGGTCGAATAGAGATGTTTGGTGTGGTATCAATTTCACCATCTGAGCTTATGGTTGCAGCATTGTCATTACACATTAACACGGCGAGGTTGCCTGATTTGCTGCTGCGAATAAAAGCTAAGTCGTAGCCAAATTGAAGTAAGTTACTTGTAGCAAATTTTTGGGCAAGCGACAGTTTGTCCCACAAGTTTGATTGCTCTGGTATATATTGACGTCTTTCTAGTAATACTTCACGTTCAAGAACTGCTTGCAAAATAGCCTCGTTTTGTTTTTTATTAGTTGTCATAGCTACGATATAACGAAATCTATATCAGATTTTTATCAAGTGCAATACAAAACAGCAATATATTGTCTAAAAATTCCTCAGGTAGACCAGTTAAATAATTAAAATAGCGTGAACGCATAGCTGTTATTAATCTAAAGCGTTATGAATTGTCATATTGCACGCTATAATGCTTGCAAGTCATAAGTATTAAATAAAATAAGAGTTTGTATGAGTCAGGTGTTGAATGATTTAACGGCGCTATTGAAGTTAGAAGCGATAGAGCAAGGAATTTATCGGGGTGAAAGTCAGGATTTAGGCTTCCGTGCATTGTTTGGTGGTCAAGTAATGGGGCAGGCGCTGTCTGCGGCACAAGAAACCGTTGCGGTAACTCATAATGTTCACTCATTACATTCATACTTTTTAAGACCTGGAGACGCAAGTAAGCCGGTCGTTTATCAAGTTGAAAAAATTCGCGATGGTCGCAGTTTTAATACTAGACGGGTTAATGCTATTCAAAATGGTAAAGCTATTTTCTATATGACGGCTTCATTTCAACAGCAAGAAACCGGATTTGATCATCAAGATGTGATGCCAGAAGTACCTGGCCCTGAAGGGTTAAAATCTTATACTGATTTTATTTTTGATAACCAAGCAGCGATCCCTGAAGAAATTCGCGGTAAATTTTTATCAGAAAAACCGATAGAGATGAGGCCTGTGAAACAATACAACTGGTTGAAGCCAGAAAAAACTGAAGCCAAATGTTATACGTGGATAAAGGCAAACGGTGAATTACCGGAAGATTTGCGTATTCATACTTATTTATTAGCCTACACTTCGGATTTTTCTTTTTTACCGACAGCGCTTTACCCGCACGGCGTTAGTTATTGGCACCCAAATTTTCAATTAGCAACGATTGACCATTCTATGTGGTTTCACCGTCCATTTCGTTTAGATGAGTGGTTACTTTATAGTATGGATAGCCCATCAGCGAGCGGTGGCCGTGGGCTAGTCAAAGGACAAATATTCAACCGTGAAGGGTTATTGGTTGCATCCACTATGCAAGAAGGCGTTATGCGTCAGCGTTAGTACTTTGCCAGTCGTAGCCGCTTGGGTGTTGAAATATTCGTAGATCAAACATTGGAGCCGCAGCATATAGGTGGTCAAATATGTCCGCCTGTATGGCTTCATAATTCCCCCAATTTTTGTCATTACTAAAGAAGTATAGTTCTAGTGGTAAGCCAACCTCAGTAGAGGGGAGTTGTCTTACCATACAGGTCATTTCTTGATGAACTTTTGTATGTTGTCTTAAATAGGCTGTGATATAGGCTCTAAATGTGCCTATATTGGTTAATTGTCGACTATTTATCGTTGTTCTACCTGTTAAGTTCCCAATGGCTTTATCTGCACTTTCTTGAGATATCTCTTGTTGCTTTCCTGCTAAATAATCACTAATTAATTGTACCGATTGTAGTGCGTTAATTTGTTCTTGGTTATAAAAGTGAATGCTGCGTACATCAATAACAATTGAGCGCTTAATGCGTCGTCCGCCAGAGTTAAGCATGCCTCGCCAGTTTTTAAATGAACCACTAGTTAATGCGTAGGTAGGTACGGTGGTAATGGTATTATCAAAATTTTTCACTTTTACGGTATTCAAACCTATTTCTAATACATCGCCATCAGCGCCATATTTAGGTAACTCGATCCAATCGCCAGGGGCGACCATTTTATTGGCTGAAATTTGAATACTAGCGACTAAGCCTTTAATAGTATCTTGGAAAACTAAAATCAGTACTGCAGTTAATGCACCTAAACCACTGAGTAAATATAATGGTGAACGGTCTAAAACTAACGATATAGCTAAAATACTTGCCACTAAATACACTACAAGCTTGATGACTTGTAATGTTGAATTTAACGGCAAATAGCGTTCACTTGCTTTTTGTCGATAGGCGCTATTGATAACATTGAGTACTGAGCTGATACTACGAGCAATTTGAAAGCAAATAGCGACCTTGGCAAAAATGATGATAACGTTAGCAAGTAGTGATTCAGCGTCAATAAATATTGGCGTGAGCAATAACAACAAAACAAAAGGCACAAGCAAAGCGATTCGAGAAAATACCTGATGATCGAATAATAAATCATCCCAAGTATTTTTTGATGCTGTAATTAGTTTATGAATAATGACCAAAACTTGATGTTTTGTTAGGTAAAAGCTAATGCTACATAACAGTAAAATTACCGCACAGCCTATAACAGCTGTGCTTAAGGCAATGTAAGGTGTCGCCATGCCTTGTTCAGTTAACCATGATGTAATAATTGCTTGCATTAAAATTCCTTTTTGGCTTTTTCCTCAAGTTGCAGCATTTTCTGATCTTTATCAAGCCAAAGTTGGTTTACCCACTTTTGAAATTGTATTTTATAGGCACGATCATTGACGTAATCACCTTTAAGCGATTCATCAATGTCTTGAGTTTCGATACAAATATCAACTTGTTTGACACGCCCCGTTAAAAAATCAAAAAAGCTTGGCGTACCACCTGGATAATAAATTGTCACATTTACTACTTTACTAAGGTTTCCTTTCATCGCCTGTAAAACAAAGCCAATACCACCTGCCTTTGGTTTTAATAATCGTTGGAAAGGTGAATTTTGTTTTTTATGCTTTTCATTGGTAAAGCGTGTCCCTTCGATGAAATTCATTACACTGACTGGCTTGTGCTTAAATTTCTCACAGGCTTTTTTCGTCGTTTCAATATCTTTACCTTTTAAATGTGGATTCTTTTTTAAAAAGTGCTGGCTATAGCGTTTCATAAACGGAAAATCGAGCGCCCACCATGCTAAACCTAACAAAGGTACGTAAATGAGTTCTCTTTTTAGAAAGAATTTTAAAAAAGGAATTCTGCCATGCAAAATTCGCTGTAAAACTACTATATCTACCCAGCTTTGATGATTACTGATCACTAGGTACCAGTCTTTCATTTTTAGCTTTTCTAATCCTGTGACTTGAAATGTTGTTTTAGTGAACAATTTTTGATTAAAGGTATTAAATAGCACCCAATTACTTGCCATTTGGTCGAGTAAATAGCTAAAAAACTTTTGCCACAATTTTAGCGGTACTAATGCTTTTAATAATGAACATATAAGTATGGGGATTAACCACAGTATGGTATTAGCAATGTATATAACAAAAGAGATACAGCCGATAATGGGCGCAGGTAAAAAATGTAGCATAAAACAAAAACCAAATAATTGAGAGCATAATTACTGGTTATAATCTTAATGGGTTTTACGCTTGTTTTCAGTAAAAATCGTTAAAAATTAGTAATCGATTAATAAAATAAACGTAGCGTAATTATTTGCATTGAAGCGGTTAATTGTGATGAAAGTCACAAAAGTAACCTTTGAACTATGCTCTTTCAGCGTTTTTATTGCTAATCATCAATCGTTGTTTGCCTTTGCAAGGTGAAAACAAGTTGGATAAAAACGCATCATTATTTTATTGCTAATGAAAATTATCAAATAATTGACCATATTAGGATAGTAAAATCATTACTTAAGCGTACTAATTCCATTAAGCAGTAGAAAATAGCAAACAAGTCTAGATTAAATGCAAAAGTTGATTGCAAATTAACCATCATTCAAGGCAAGCTTAATGAACACCAAATAAAGGAGTTGTAATGAAGTTTAATCGTGCAGTTATTAAGGTGGGCAGTGCTTTGGTTTCTCCAGACGCCAAAGGATGTAGTGGCAAGTATTTACTTGCAATCGCTCGCTTTATTACACAATGCCAACAAGCAGGTAAAGAAATAATTCTGGTCTCATCTGGTAGCGTTGCTGCTGGCAGAAGTTTAATTACGCACGGTTCTCCTAATCCCTCAATACCCACAAAACAGGCTATGGCAGCCGTTGGTCAAATGCAAATGATGGCAAATTGGCAGCGCTTTTTTGATGTGCCATGCAGCCAATTATTGATTACTCATGGTGACTTGAAAGACCGAGAACGTTATATCAGTATCAAAAATACCTTAAGAATATTGCTGGCTAATGGCGTTATCCCCATCGTTAATGAAAACGATACCGTCGCAACTGATGAACTAAAAGTTGGTGACAATGACAACTTAGCCGCTTTGGTTGCTTTAGTTAGTGAAGCTGATAGTTTATTTATATTAAGCGATGTAGATGGTGTTTATGACCAAGACCCGCGCATAAACCCGCAAGCAAAATTACTGCCTGAAATTAGTGAAATAGACGAGTCCGTTTACGCTATGGCAGGGGCTACCAATAACCATATTGCTACTGGCGGGATGAAAACTAAAATTCAAGCGGCGGAAAAGGCGGTAGAAAACGGCATTGAAACCTATATTTTAAATGGTAGCCGTGGTGATGTTTTTGAAAAAATCCTGCAAGGTAATAACCCAGGCACACACTTTATTGCCAAGCAGGGAGCAACACGTGCGCGTAAGCACTGGCTCAAGCATACGCTTAAAAGCACCGGTAAAGTGCAATTAGATACTGGAGCAGTAAATGCGTTGATGAATAAAGGTGCTTCTTTATTGCCATCCGGCATCATCGAAGTCACTGGTACGTTTAATGCTGGAGATTGTATTGACATTTTTGACAGTAATAATGGTCAACATATTGCGAAAGGTATCAGCCAATACAGTTACCGTGACTTAAAACGTATTCAAGGTAAAAATAGTGATGACATTGTTGCTTTACTCGGCTGCTGTCCAAGTAAAGTCGTTATTCACCGTGACGATATGGTCGTTGTCTAGCCACAGTAAATTAATAGGTAGAGTAAAAATAATGTTTGATATTGCAAAAAGTGCGGTGTTGGCAAAACAAGCTGCGTTAACCGTTGCCCAGCTAACTAGCCTTGAAAAAAATGACTTATTATTGAAAATGGCTGATGCCATTGTTGCCAGTAGCGCGACAATTGTTGTTGAAAACGCAAAAGATATTGAGGCTGGTAGAGCCAAAGGCTTATCGTCAGCGATGCTTGATAGGTTGCTGCTCACTGAACAAGCTATTAACGATATTGCTGACGCTATTCGAGAGATTGTGCGATTAGATGATCCTATTGGTCATATCAGTAATATGACTTTAAGACCAAATGGCATACAAGTAGGAAAAATGCGTATTCCATTGGGCGTTATCGCGATGATTTATGAAGCACGTCCTAATGTTACTGCTGAATCGGCTGCGTTATGTTTAAAATCAGGTAATGCCGTGATCTTGCGCGGTGGCTCTGAAGCTATTCATAGTAATATTGCTTTAGCAAAATGTTTACACCAGGTATTAGAGCAAGCCAATATTGATAAAAATTGCATTACCGTCATCCCTGATACCAGTCGTGACGTTATTGAATTATTATTAAAGCAACGGGAAACTATTGATTTAGTGATCCCGCGTGGTGGTGAAGGTTTGATACGTTATGTTACTGAGCATAGCCAAATCCCCGTGATTCAACACTTTAAAGGTGTTTGCCACTTATATATTGATAAATATGCTGATGTTGAAAAAGCGCTAAATATATTAGTGAATGGAAAAACTCAACGACCAAGTGCCTGTAACGCGCTAGAAACAGTATTAGTACATGGTGATATCGCTGATGAACTGTTACCAAAAATGGCTGCGGCACTGTTACCTGCTCAGGTTAAAGTTCATGCCTGTAGTGAGAGTATTAGTTCTTTTGCTAATGCGGAAATTGCTACTGAAGCCGACTTTCAAGCGGAATACTTAGCACAAGAAATTGCAGTGAAAGTTGTAGCAAATTTTGCGCAGGCTATTGAGCATATTCAAGCCTACAGTTCAGATCATACCGAGGTTATTGTTACGCAAGACACTTCGCGCAGTCAGCGTTTTGTTCGCAGTATTAATTCGTCGGTGGTGATGGTTAATGCGTCTTCACGTTTTTCTGATGGTGGTCAGCTTGGTCTTGGCTCTGAAATTGGTATTTCTACCAGCAAACTACATGCCTATGGACCTATGGGCTTAACGGCATTGACCACTGAAAAATTTGTTGTGTTAGGTGATGGGCAAATTAGAGATTAAGCTTAACTTTGCATATTGATAAAGTCAGTGACGATAATAGGTAGTATCGTCGCTGACTTATAATAAGTGGCTTTCATAAGAAGTGGTAATAGTGTCAACTAATGCATTTTATGACGGCTTTTAGTGGGTTTTTGTTTAGGGCTATTCAGTTGTAATCGGTCTGGCCAACGTCCTTGGTGCTCTCGCATGCATGATTCTTCACTATCAAAATGTATATTTTGACGCACATTCTTTAGTACAACACCGACTTTCAATAATTGCTTTTGAATGGTTTGACGTAACTGTTCATCTAACGATGCTTCTTTCATCGCGATAATTTCATCATCAGTTTCAAATACACAGGTCACCACTAAACTCGCCGGGAAGTTGGTATAATTCGCGCGATGCGTTAACCAAGAAAAGCCCTTAACTTCATGCAAAGAGCTTTCGCAAGCGATGGTTAGTGCTTTACATACGTTGTTATCGAGCTTTTGTGTGGTTTTGTTAAGTTTCATTTTTTCTTTACTTTCTAAAAATGATGTTATTTATGAGTGATAAATTTCATCAGTTACGTTGAATGTTTCAATTTTAATTACTTCGTAGATGCATTGCTACTTGTTAGCTTATTTACATTAATAGTGCTAATTTTATTAGTGTTATCAGCAATGTTTGGAATGGAATGAAAATAACAGTAATGACGCTATTGATAATTATAAGCGCTAAGTTTGCTCATGCACAGAATATTGATGTGCTAGAAATGCAGCTTAAATCTTTAACCAATCCCCAAAAGAAGCAAAAAATATTAGAAAATAATCTATCGTTTTTTGTAGAAAGTGGTGTTCCAAATCAAAATCACTTTCTTTTATTGTATGGCATAGCGCTACAAGAAAACCATCAAACAAATAAAGCTCTTGATGTTTTCAACCAATCATTAGCAAGTCTTACACCATTAAAAGAAACGCACCGGACACTATACATAAAAACACTTAATCAAAGATCCTACGCGAAATATTTACAAGCAAATGATCCTGCTAGTTATTGCCCTGACAGAAAAGCTGCTTTTGACGCATTAACCCCTGAGATCGCAGCTGATCTAAAAGTACTGACTTATAGCTATTATTCATATTGTTTTCGAAATGGGAAAAGTGACTTCTACTATTCAATAGAATTATTGGATAGGGCGCTGAAAATTGCTCTAGAGCATAATTTACCACCAAGAACATTAGCAATGATTTATAACGCTGTTGGTATTATTTATTTAAAGAATCAAATGTTTAGTAAATCGTATGATTTCATCCTAAATGCATATATGCAATGGGAAAAAGTAAAGGACTATAAAGATATGCATATTATGCTGCATAATTTGATTGTCATCTCTATAGAAATGCTTAATTTTGAGCAAGCAAGAGAGCATGCAAAAGAAATGTTTCGATTAGCTGATGAGCAAAAAGCATTTATCGATTTTCTATTTTTCGCAAATTATAATCTTGGTATTATCGAACAAGCAGAAAGTAATATAGCTAAAAGTAATCACTACTTTATTACTGCATTAAATGAAAAAAGCAATACTTCAAAGGGGTATTTCATTAAGCAAGCATTTGAGCAACTTATTATTAATTTCCTTCATACTGATGATATAGATAGTGCAAATAAATATTTACTTAAACTCCAACTTTACCATCCAGAATATGAGAGTAATTCGCTTGCTATAAACGCTTTTATTGAGTTTAAGGGTGAAAGTTTTTTTGATGCGGTAAGGCTACTTTTACAAAACGTTGAGCAAGAAAAAAAAGATCGTCGTTTATTTGTTAAATATGCAACCGAGTCAGCAATTATCAATAACTCCAAAAGTATTGCTGAATTAGATAAGAAAGTACTAAGAAAGACCGTTAGGATACAAGAGTTGAAATTAGAGCAAGAAAAAAATGATAAACAAAATATGCTACTCATTTTCTTTCTTGGTTTTTTGCTTTGTTTTGGCTTATCTGTTTTTTGCTATTATTTAATTAGAACACGAAAAACCCTGAAAATTCATGCTAATACTGATTATTTAACAAGAGCCTACAATCGACGTTACTTATTTGAAAAAGGAGCTAGAGTAATTAACGATGCCCAATTGAATAATAAGCATGTTGCAATTTTGTTACTTGATATTGATAATTTTAAAAATATTAATGATAGTAAAGGCCATTATGCAGGAGATATGGCAATAAAACATGTTGTTGAACAGTGTAAAAAATATCTCCCCAAGCATGCATTTATTGGTAGACTTGGTGGCGATGAATTCCTGATAATAATTCCCGAACAAACAATAGAGTTTACAATTAAAACAGCAGAATATATCCGTCGAGCGGTTGTAGAAAACACCTTAGAGTTGATTCATCCAATACCGCTTACGATAAGTATTGGAATCGTAAGTTGCTCAAAAAAGAGCAGCTTGGACGATGTAATTGCTGAAGCCGATGACTTGTTGTATCAAGCCAAGGAAGGGGGCAGAAATCTTGTGATTTATTAGGCACTAGTAGTAGCTTTATAAATTATGCCTAGTTTAGGTGCCTTATAGTAGCCAATTCAGATATAAACTATTTATCATCTTTAAGTTTGTAAGCTAAAAGTAGTATTGACTATGTTTATCAGTACTACTTTTAATCTTTGTAATAAGTAACTTAAATATTAGCTATTGGCTTCAACAATACGTTTCATATCTGTCATGTAACCACGTAGTTCTTTACCAACAACCTCTACTTGATGGCTACGAATAGCTTCATTAACTTCAATCAAACGCACGTTATCAACACCCGTGTTAGCGGCAGAAAGCCCTTCACCTAATTGCTCTAAGGTTAAGTTGCTAGCGTAGTCAGCTAATAATGGTACTGCGGCATGAGTAAATAAGTAGTTACCGTACTCAGCAGTATCAGAAATTACTACGTTCATTTCATAAAGCTTGTTACGAGCAATACAGTTGGCAATTAATGGTGTTTCATGCAGAGACTCATAATATGCAGACTCTTCAATAATACCCGCTGCAACCATAGATTCAAACGCTAACTCTACACCGGCTTTGATCATGGCAACCACAAAAATGCCTTTGTCATAATATTCTTGTTCAGTAATTTCTGTATCGCAATCAGGGGCTAATTCAAATGTTGTTTCTGCTGTTTCTGCGCGCCATTTTAATAAATTGGCGTCGTCGTTTGCCCAATCTTCCATCATCGTTGATGAGAAGTGACCTTCGATAATATCATCCATATGCTTTTCAAATAACGGACGTAAAATGACTTTCAATTCTTCAGACATATCAAAAGCTTTAACTTTAGCTGGGTTTGAAAGGCGATCCATCATGTTGGTAATACCACCATGTTTCAAACCTTCAGTGGTTGTTTCAATGCCGTATTGTAGTAATTTACGTGCGTAAGCAGCATCCATACCTTGAGCAATTAACTGCTTATGCCCTAATACTGCAGCAGTTTGTAACATACCGCATAAAATGGTTTGTTCGCCCATTAAGTCTGACTTAACTTCGGCAATAAACGATGACTCAAGAACGCCAGCACGATCACCACCAGTAGCAGAAGCGTATGCTTTAGCAATGGCTAAACCGTTACCTTGAGGATCATTTTCAGGATGTACAGCAATTAACGTTGGCACACCAAAACCACGTTTGTATTCTTCACGTACTTCAGTACCCGGACATTTAGGAGCAACCATTACTACGGTAATGTCTGGACGCACTTGCATGCCTTCTTCAACAATATTAAAACCGTGTGAATATGAAAGTGTCGCACCTTGTTTCATTAACGGCATAACAGCGCTAACGGCAGATGTATGCTGTTTATCAGGCGTTAAATTAAGTACTAAATCAGCTTGTGGAATTAATTCTTGGTAACTACCAACGGTAAAACCATTCTCGCTCGCCCATTGATAAGACTGGCGCTTTTCTGCAATGGCAGCGTCACGTAAAGCATAAGAAATATTCAAGCCAGAATCACGCATATTCAAGCCTTGGTTCAGGCCCTGGGCACCACAACCAACAATGACAATATTCCAATCTTTAATAAAATTACAACCGTCGCTGAATTCTTCACGTTGCATAAAGCGACATTTGCCTAATTGTGATAATTTCTCACGTAAACTTAAAGTATTGAAATAGTTAGCCATCTTGCTCTCCTGTACTTGGCTATAGACCAAGGAATCTTAATAAAGTTATCAATTTTATGATGTGAGCAATATCCTAACGCAAATTTATTGTTGCTTAAAATGATATATTTGCATTGCAGTGTTGCGAAAAACGCAATATTGTATTGGCAACTGCTGCAAGATAAACATTGTTAGCCAATTTAAGGTCGAGTATGGAATTTAAGTCATTACGCATGTTTGTTGATTTGGCAAAATCACTTCATTTCGGTAAAACTGCCGAGTTACATCATGTTAGCCCATCAACGCTAAGTCGTGCTATTCAACGCTTAGAGTTGGAACTTGGTAGCTCTTTGCTGCATCGAGATAATCGTACTGTGGTGCTTAGCGAAGCGGGTAAACAATTCCGTCAATTTGCTGAGCAGCAGCTTGAGCAATGGCAAATGTTGCAATTGTCGTTAAATCAAAAGCAGGCTGAATTACAAGGTAAATTACATATTTACTGTTCTGTTACCGCGGCTTACAGCCATTTGCCACCGCTGCTTGAACGCTTTCGACAGCAGCACCCACTAGTAGAAATAATGCTTACCACCGGTGATGCTGCCGATGCCTTAGAGCAAGTCGAAAAACAAGCGGTAGATTTCGCCATTGCTGCCAAACCTGAGCAATTATCGCGAATTTTCACCTTTCACCATTTGGCTGAAATTCCGTTGTCGGTGATTGCACCGACCATGGTTTGCCAAGTTCAACAGCAAATTCAAAGTGATTTTATTTGGTCTGATGTACCGATTATTTTGCCTGAGCATGGTGCGGCACGTAAACGTTTTGAATATTGGTTTCGCAAAAAACAGCAAGGTAAAGCCAATATTTATGCAACAGTTTCTGGCCATGAAGCCCTTGTCAGTATGGTGGCTTTAGGTTGTGGTGTCGGTATTGTGCCGCGCGTTGTGGTAGAAAACAGCCCAGTGAAAGAACGCGTGCAGTATCTAGAAAACGTGGGTGCAATTGAACCTTTTGATCTTGGTGTTTGTTGCTTAAATCAAAGTAAAGACCAACCACTCATCAAAGCATTCTTCGACGCGATAAAATAACTAAAGCGTTATTGCATCAGTTAAATGGCGCAATATTCTGTCCATTGCACGGTAAGACAACGCTTCAGTTAGGTGCTTACGTTCGATGTTTTCTAACGCTTCCATATCAGCGAGAGTGCGGGCAATTTTTAAAATTTTATGGTGTGCTCGAGTTGATAAATTCAACTTTTCAATGGCAAGCTCTAAAAACTCATTATCTTCAGCGTCTAGTTGACAAACTATCCGTAACTCAGCACTGCTAAGCTGAGCATTAGCTTTGTTTTGTCGCTGCATTTGTCGCTGATGGCATTGATAAACTCGTTGTTGGATGACATAGCTAGACTCACCTTTTTCAGTGCTATTAGCCCACATGCCTTTCGGTAATCGAGTGACTTCAATTTGTATATCGATACGGTCGAGAAAGGGACCTGAAAGCCTATTTAAATAGCGAAGTACCTGTTCCGGCGTGCTACGTTTATCATTGTAAAAACCTGTTGGGCTAGGGTTCATCGCAGCAACCAATTGAAATTGAGCTGGAAAAGTTTGCTTCACTAAGGCTCGTGAAATGGTGACTTCTCCAGATTCCATCGGTTCTCGTAAGACATCAAGCACTTTTCGTTCAAATTCAGGTAGCTCATCAAGAAACAACACCCCATTGTGGGCGAGCGAAATTTCACCGGGTTGCGGATGACTACCACCACCAACCAAAGCGGCAGATGACGCTGTGTGGTGCGGCGCTCGAAATGGTCGTGTTAACCAAGAATCAGGACTAACACTTTTGTGGCAAATAGATTGAATGGCTGCGCTATCAAGGGCTTCTTGTTCAGTCATTGGCGGTAAAATTCCCGGTAAGCGACTGGCTAGCATTGTTTTTCCTGTACCTGGAGGACCAATGAACAGCAAATTGTGACCACCGCTTGCGGCAATTTCCAATGCGCGTTTCGCCAAGGGCTGACCGACAACATCGGCGATATCATACTGGCAATTTATCGTTGGGTTATGGCTCAATGTTGTTTCAACAAAAGGTAAGGTTTGCTGCTTGAGAAAGTGTGGAAATAGTTGAGTCAAATGCGACAAGCTCAGTATTTTTGTTTGTTTCACCCAGCTTGCTTGCTCGGCATTTTCACTAGGGATCACAAGCGTTCGGTCACTTTGTTTACACGCCATTGCCATGGGAATTTCACCTATGATTGGTCTTAATTCACCTGATAATGCGAGCTCGCCAGCAAATTCGTATTGTTTCAAGTCGGTATCGGGCAGTTGTGCTGCTGCGGCTAAAATGCCAATTGCAATGGGGAGATCAAAGCGTCCGCCTTCCTTGGGTAAATCAGCTGGCGCTAAATTAACCGTGATGCGCTTGGCGGGAAATTCATAGCCACAGTTGATGATGGCGCTACGTACGCGATCTTTTGCTTCTCGTACCGATGTTTCTGGTAAACCAACGATGTTGAACGCCGGTAAGCCGTTTGCTAAGTGCACTTCGACAGTGACTAACGGTGATTCGAGTCCTATTCGGGCTCGACTATAAACACAAGCTAAGGCCATAAAAATCCATTTTAAGTGTGCCAAGTTATCAGGGAATTGTAGTCAAAGAATGGTGTTTATGCGAAAAACAAGTTATTTAATATTTGGTAAAACTGAGGTGGTTATAACTAATAAAATAAAGCGACTAAAAAAAACTATAATAAAAATGCTTGCGTTAAGGATTAGAGCTATGGTACTAATTTAAATAGGCTGAAAACAGCAAATCTATTTTTAATAAATTTACATAAAAAGTATATAAAAATGCAAAACACTAGCTCAGTGATTATTAACATTCTCGTCGTGGTGATTATTAAATCGTCGCGGGGTTGTTTGTTGAGCTAAAGAAAAACTTTTAAAATAACAAACCCCTCGCTCTGAAAAGACCGGGGGGTTTGTCGTTTCAGAGATAAATAAATTGCGTAAAGCGCTTTGGCATCATTTACTTTGGCAAGAAAGCTGACAAATTATAATCTTTTGCAGCTGTTTTCTAAAAATGAATGGTTTTTGAATAAAAAAGTAATTGGAAAGTTGAAACAAACATGGCGACAAAAAAAAAATTAACCGGCGGAAGCTTACTATTTAATGTCTTGGAACAGCATGGCGTTGAGCATGTTTTTGGTTACCCAGGCGGCGCCATTATGCCAATTTATGACGCTTTGTATGATAGTAACGTTGAGCATTTTTTATGTCGACATGAGCAAGGGGCAGCTTTTTCTGCTGTTGGTTATGCTAGAGCTTCTGGCAAGGTTGGCGTTTGTTTTGCCACCTCTGGCCCCGGAGCTACCAATTTAATTACTGGCTTGGCTGACGCACTTGCTGACTCAATTCCTGTTGTTGCGATAACCGGACAAGTAGCGACCTCAGCGATGGGCTCTGATGCTTTCCAAGAGATAGATATTTTCGGTTTGTCGTTGGCATGTACTAAACATTCTTTCCAAGTGACTGACATTAACGATTTAGCGAAAGTATTGCACCAAGCTTTTGCTATTGCACTAGAGGGTCGACAAGGACCGGTATTAGTTGATATTCCAAAGGATATTCAACTAGCAGAAGTTAACGGTTGCTTAGATGAATTAGTGAGTTTGAAAAATAAAGTTAAATTGCCACCAGCCAATGTTGGAAGTGCGATTGCATTATTGAATCAAGCAAAACAACCAGTGTTATACGTTGGTGGTGGTGTGGGTATGGCCAATGCTGTTGATGAATTAAGAGAGTTCGCTAGCATAACGGGTGTGCCGAGCGTTTCAACGTTGAAAGGTTTAGGTGCTATTGACCCAGAAGATGAAAACTATTTAGGCATGTTAGGCATGCATGGTACTAAAGCGGCAAATTTGGCGGTTCAACGGTGTGATTTATTGATTGCAGTGGGCGCGCGTTTTGATGACCGTGTTACTGGTAAGTTAAATGAATTTGCACCGAATGCGAAAGTGATTCATTTTGATATCGATACCGCTGAAATTAATAAGCGTAGAGTAGCTGACGCAGCGATACTAGGTGATTTGAAGGTGAATTTACCTGCCTTAGCTATCCCATTATCGATTGCTACTTGGCAAGATAAATGTCAGCAAATGAAAGTTGATTTTGCTTGGGATTACAACCACCCTGGAGAGTCAATTTTTGCTCCAGCCGTGTTGAAAGAAGTTAGCGATAAAATGCCGAAAAACACCTGTGTAACTACGGATGTTGGTCAACACCAAATGTGGGCTGCACAACATATGTTATTTGATGACCCAAGTAACTTTTTAACCAGTGGTGGTATGGGAACTATGGGCTTTGGCGTACCTGCGGCGGTTGGTGCTCAAGTTAGTCGACCAACCGATTGTATAGTTGCCGTGTCGGGTGATGGTTCATTTATGATGAATGTTCAAGAGCTTTCTACCATTAAACGTTTTCAGCTGCCGGTTAAAATTGTTCTTATTGATAATGCTAAATTAGGCATGGTGCGACAGTGGCAAGATTTATTCTTTAATGGCCGATTAAGTGAAACTGATTTAGCCGATAACCCCGATTTTGTCATGCTAGCGAATGCATTTGATATTAAAGCAAAGTTGATCTCAAAAAAATCGGAAGTGAGCGATGCCATTGAAGATATGATGAACCATGATGGCCCGTATTTGTTGCAAGTAAAAATAAATGCCCAAGATAATGTTTGGCCGCTAGTACCGCCAAATACTGCCAATGATAAAATGATGGAGAGTACGTAAATGAACAATTACCAATTGATGATCAAAGCTGATGACAAGCAAGTGGTACTTGAGCGTATTCTACAAGTGGCTCGCTATCGTGGTTTTTTAATTTCCGGTATTCATGCACAAGTTAATACCGGTACCAATATTGGTACCATTGAATTATTGGTCAGAAGTGAACGACCAATCGAACTTTTAGTGGATCAAATAAATAAACTAATCGACATCAAAGAAGTCAAGGTAGACAATAGTGCACCGCAGCAATGTATAGCATAATGCTGGGTTAAAATTTACCGCAACAAGCAATAAAAACTAAATCAGAAAATGCTGGTTAACCAGCATAGTTTGATTGAGATAAAACAAAATTTAGGAATAGAAATGGCTAAAGTTAATGCAGAACTAATTTGGTTTAATGGTGAACTCATGCCGTGGCAGAACGCTACAGTACATGTAATGAGCCATGCACTACATTATGGTTCATCAGTTTTTGAAGGTATTCGTGCTTACAATACGCATAAAGGTACATGTATTTTCCGTTTAGAAGAGCACATTAAGCGCTTATTTGATTCGGCGAAAATCTACCGTATGAACATTCCTTTTACAGAAGAAGAAGTGATTCAAGCGTGTAAAGATGCCGTAGTTAAAAACAATTTAAAGTCAGCTTATTTACGTCCGTTAGCATTTTTAGGCGATATTGGTATGGGTCTTCGTCCACCAATTGACGCTGTAGCTGACGTTATGATTGCTGCATTTAGCTGGGAAGCTTATTTAGGTGCGGATGCTATTGAAAATGGTGTTGAAGTTGGTGTATCTAGCTGGAATCGTTTAGCGCCAAATACTATGCCTACAGCGGCTAAAGCTGGCGGTAACTACCTGTCTTCACAGTTAATCTCTACTGAAGCGGCTCGTCACGGTTATGCTGAAGGTGTTGCCCTAGACGTGAATAACATGGTGAGTGAAGGCGCAGGTCAGAACTTATTCTTGATCCGTAAAGGTGTTATTTATACTCCTCCAGGAACGGCATCAATTTTACAAGGTTTAACCCGTGATACGGTATTTTTCCTTGCTGAGCAATTAGGTTATGAAGTACGTGAAGAGCCAATTTCTCGCGAGTCTTTATATTTAGCCGATGAATTCTTCATGTGTGGTACCGCTACTGAAGTAGTGCCAGTGAAATCAGTAGATGGAATGCCAGTAGGCGATGGTTCTCGAGGACCAATTACTAAAGCGCTTCAAGAAGCCTTTTTTGGTATTTTTGACGGCACTACTGAAGTACCAGAAGGTTGGTTAGACAACGTAGAATAACGTTCGATTAAATTCAGTGCTCGCTGATTTATAGCCTAGCTACGTGTTCTGCGTAGCGGGCTAATTTAACCTCTCGAACTTGCTCATTTAGCTAATTTGCTTGAATGAGTCTGCAACTGCGGCACTAACCGCATCTTGTTGTTCAAACTAGATTATTTTAAAAGATCATTAAGCTAGTGCTTTTTTAAAATAACTAATACAAAACTTATAATATTAAAACTTAACGCATTTAGGGAATTTGTCATGCCAAAATTACGCTCAGCAACCTCGACTCAAGGCCGAAATATGGCAGGCGCGCGTGCGCTCTGGCGTGCAACAGGTATGACGGATGGCGATTTTGGCAAACCTATTATTGCGGTAGTGAATTCTTTTACGCAGTTTGTTCCTGGCCATGTACATTTAAAAGATATGGGGCAATTAGTTGCTGGCGCAATTGAAGAAGCTGGCGGAGTTGCGAAAGAGTTTAATACCATTGCTGTTGATGATGGTATCGCTATGGGGCATAGCGGTATGCTTTATAGTTTACCGTCTCGCGACTTAATTGCTGACTCAGTAGAGTATATGGTAAATGCCCATTGTGCTGATGCAATGGTGTGTATTTCAAACTGTGACAAAATCACCCCAGGCATGTTAATGGCGGCTATGCGCCTAAATGTTCCAGTGATTTTTGTTTCTGGTGGCCCAATGGAAGCAGGTAAAACTAAGCTTTCAGACCAAATTATCAAACTAGATTTAGTTGATGCCATGATCCAAGGTGCGGATCCAAAAGTATCTGACGAGCAATCAGATCAAGTTGAACGTTCGGCTTGTCCAACCTGTGGTTCTTGTTCTGGTATGTTCACCGCGAATTCAATGAACTGTTTAGCTGAAGCGTTAGGTTTAGCATTACCGGGTAACGGTTCAATGTTGGCAACTCATGCTGACAGAGAGCAGTTATTTTTAGATGCTGGTAAACAAATTGTTGCATTAACTAAACGTTACTATCAACAAAACGACGAGTCAGCACTGCCACGCAATATTGCTAATAAAGATTCCTTCTCAAATGCCATGTGTTTAGATATTGCTATGGGCGGTTCAACTAATACCATTTTGCATTTACTCGCCACAGCACAAGAAGCTGAAATAGATTACACCATGGCAGATATGGATAAACTATCACGTATTGTGCCTCAGCTTTGTAAGGTTGCACCATCGACACCTGAGTATCATATGGAAGATGTCCATCGTGCTGGCGGTGTTATTGCTATTTTGGGCGAACTAGCTCGTGCTAATTTATTAACTACAGATGTGCCAAATGTTTTGGGTACCACGTTAGCTGATGTTATCGCAAAATATGATATCAAAGTTACAGAAGATGAAGCGGTTAAAAAATTCTATCGTGCAGGTCCTGCTGGCATTCGTACCACAAAAGCCTTTAGCCAAGATTGTCGTTGGGACACCTTGGATGATGACCGAGCTAATGGCTGTATTCGCAGTATTGATCATGCTTTTTCAACCGAAGGCGGCTTAGCGGTACTTTCAGGTAATATTGCCGTTGATGGCTGTGTTGTTAAAACTGCAGGCGTGAGTGACGATAACTTAGTATTTACCGGTCCTGCCCATATATTTGAAAGCCAAGACGCTGCCGTAGCAGGTATTTTAGACGGTAAGGTTGTTGCTGGCGAAGTGGTGGTAATTCGTTACGAAGGCCCTAAAGGCGGACCTGGTATGCAAGAAATGCTTTACCCAACCACTTACTTAAAATCTATGGGCTTAGGTAAGGCCTGTGCGCTATTAACTGACGGTCGATTTTCTGGTGGTACATCAGGTTTATCGATTGGTCATGTATCACCTGAAGCGGCTGATGGCGGTACGATTGCCTTAGTTGAGCAAGGTGACATTATTCATATTGATATTCCTACTCGTGCAATTACATTACAAGTGTCAGCTGAAGAGCTTGCGACTCGTCGTGCTGCGATGGAAGTTAAAGGTAAAAAGGCTTGGCAGCCCGTTGATCGAGTTCGTCCAATTAGTTATGCCCTGAAGAACTACGCGATGTTGGCAACCAGTGCCGATAAAGGTGCAGTCCGCAATAGAGCTTTGCTTGATGGCTTGATGGAAAAATAATAATGTCACAGCACAAATTGAAAAATTACGCACTCAATCAAGTTAAAGCAACCAGTGCCGATAAAGATGCGGTTCGAAATAGAGCCTTGCTTGATGGCTTGATGGCTTGGTGGAAAAATAATAATGTCGCAGCATAAATTGAAAAATTACGCACTCAATCCAGTTAAAGCAACCAGTGCAGATAAAGGCGCGGTTCGAAATAGAGCCTTACTTGATGGCATCGTTGATGCTGTTAAGTAATGGAGAATAATAATGACAGAAGTTGAGCAGCAAGCCTTAGTGCTTGCTAAAGCAACGCAAGAGCAAGCGTTAGACTACCTGCGAAGAATATTACTAGCACCCGTGTATGATGTTGCTATTGAGTCTGCTTTAACACCGTTGACTAAATTGTCATCTCGTTTGGGCAATCAAATTTTTCTTAAGCGTGAAGATCAACAGCCTGTACACTCTTTTAAATTACGTGGTGCTTACAATAAATTAGTTAATTTGTCTGAGCAACAGTGTATACATGGTGTAATGGCGGCCTCTGCGGGGAATCATGCTCAAGGACTCGCATTAGCAGCACATAAGCTTGGTCTAAAAGCGACGATCGTTATGCCGATAACAACGCCTGATATTAAAGTCGATAATGTTAGACGTTTTGGTGCGGAAGTACGTTTAGTTGGTAAAAGCTTTAATGAGGCACAGCAAGCATCTGTTGAATATGCTAAAGCTGAAGATAAAACCTTGATTCACCCTTTTGATGATCCCGATGTTATTGCGGGTCAGGGAACTGTCGCTAAAGAGTTATTGCAACAACAACCCAATACTGATGTGGTATTTGTACCGGTTGGTGGTGGCGGACTATTAGCTGGTATGGCGGTTTATTTGAAACAAGTACAACCCAATATTAAAGTAATTGGCGTTGAAGCAGAAGATTCTGCTTGTTTAAAAGCAGCGTTAAATGCAGGTAAGCCTGTTGATTTAGAGCAAGTAGGACTATTCGCCGATGGAGTTGCAGTTAAACGTATTGGTGAACACACTTTTGATTTGATCAAACATTATTGTGATGACGTTATTACTGTTTCTACGGACGAAATTTGTGCTGCCATTAAAGATGTTTTTGAGCAAACCCGCGTAATTGCTGAGCCCGCTGGCGCTTTATCATTAGCAGGGCTAAAAAAGTATAGTCAAAGTAACTCAGGAAATGAGTCGTTAGTCGCTATTCTTTCGGGTGCTAACATGAACTTTCATACCTTACGCTATATTTCAGAGCGTTGTGAATTAGGCGAACAAAAAGAAGCTGTTTTTTCGGTTAAAATTCCAGAAGAAAAAGGCAGTTTTAGAAAGTTTTGCCAAGCACTTGCTGGCAGAGTGATCACCGAATTTAATTATCGCTATGTTGATAAGGCAAATGCATCTGAGCAAGCGCAACAAGCGAATATCTTCGTTGGAGCACGACTAGGCGGCGACGTTAATGATAGAGGGCAGCTGATTGCAAACTTGCAAGAGCAAGGCTATGAGCTGACGGACTTTACCGATAATGAATTGGCAAAGTTACATGTTCGTTACATGATTGGCGGTCAAAATACCTTGTCGGCACAAGAACGAATTTTTCGCTTTCAATTTCCAGAGTACCCAGGAGCACTAGAGAAATTCTTAGATACATTAGGTGAACACTGGAATATCACTTTATTTCACTACCGAAATCATGGCGCTGCGTTTGGCCAAGTATTGGCAGGTTTTGAAGTTCAAAGTAGTCAAGAACATGAATTTTTTGCTCATCTGAAAGCACTTGGTTATGAATGGCAGGAAGAAACTGATAATCAGGCTTATCAAGCATTTCTTACTTGATAATTGCAGGTGTAAATATATTGTAAAAAAGTAGCTTGTAGCTGCTTTTTTTTTGGCTAAATGATTTATATTAGTCAGCAGAAAATGAAATAAGAACAATAAATAAGGAAGTTTTATGTCAGGCACTCAAGCTGATACAGCAGAACAGTTAATTGAACACCAATCTGTACCTGAAAAGTTAGCACCTATTGCTATAAGCGAACGTATTGATGCGATGGATATTCTCAGGGGCTTAGCTTTAGTTGGTATTCTATTAATGAATATTGAATGGTTTAACCGTGCTATTGCAGGTTTAGGGACGCAAGATACTAATTTAACTGGACTAGACCATGCAGTTGGTTGGTTAATTAGATGTTTTGTTGAAGGGAAGTTCTATACGTTATTTTCGTTACTCTTTGGTATGGGCTTTGCCGTTATGTTGCTCAGGGCTAAAGCCGCAGATCGTCCCTTTGGTGCTTGGTTCTTACGTCGGATGCTTATTTTAATTGTATTTGGCATATTGCATATGGTTTTTCTATGGGGTGGCGATATTCTCCATAGTTATGGTTTTGCAGGCTTATTACTTCTTGGTTGGGTAACATTACTTAAAAAAGAACGTTTTAAAAAATATGACAACCCTCAATCATTTTTCAAATTGGCCGTTGTTTGGTTGTCAGTGCCTATTGTTATCTCAGTAATGTCTGGTATTGGCTTTGGCGTGCTGCAAGATACTAATGAACTAACCACTCAGTGGCATGAAGAAATTTTGGTTGCTGAGCGGGTAAAGTCAATTCAGTTAGAAAATAAAGCTGATATGTTGAGCACGGAATCGGACACGCCAGAAATCACCAAACTTGAAGATAATGCTGTTACCGAACAATTGATGCCGCTTTCAGAGCAAATAACAACCGATAGTGTGAAAGAAAATGTCGAGTTACATGAGTTTTCTGCTAAAACGTTAATTGAACAGCAAGCCCAAGATATTATTACTCAACAACAAGAAATGGCCGCTGATAAAGCTGAAGAAGTAACTGCATTCACCCAAGATAACTATTGGCAGGCAACAGAGTTTCGTTTCGATTTTTCTTTATTAATGTTGATGTTTAGTGTGCCTTTTGCTTTTACCATGTTGTTACCAATATTTATTTTAGGCTATTGGTTAATATCGAGTGGTATGATGAAAAATTATCGACAGCATAGCCGTGCATTCAAAATTACGGCTTGGGTTGGGATTTCTACGGGCACTGTGATGGAGGTTGGCGGACTTGTAGTTGCACAGCATCCGGTTGCTAGCCAAGTGATGTTATTACAAGCCGTGGGTGAAACGTTATTTTTTATCGGACAGTATGTTATGACGGCTGGTTATTTTGGTTTAATAATGTGCTTATTAACTCATGATAAATGGCATAAGCGATTATCTGTGTTTTCGCCAATGGGCAGGATGGCATTAACTAACTACATTAGCCATTCTGTAATATTAACAAGTATATTTTATGGTTATGCAGGCGGTTATTTTGGTGAAATATCTCGAGCACCACAAATGTTAATAGTATTTGCGATTATTGCCTTTCAATTAGTATTTTCACGTTGGTGGTTAAACAATTTTGCTTTTGGCCCATTAGAATGGTTATGGCGTTGTTTGTCTTATAAAAAATTGCAGCCAATGCGCTTACAAAATAGTTAATCCCTTGAAATGAAGAGCCTTAGTTGTGTTGTACAGCTAAGGCTATTAAAACCTATTCTGCGCTAAATTTTTCTTCTAACGCTGCCACTTTAGCTTCAAGCTCGGTTAATTTTGCACGTGTTTTGATTAATACTTGCGTTTGCACGTCAAATTCTTCACGAGTTACTACGTCAAGTTGAGATAGTTTACGTTGCAAAACAACCTTAGTTTTATCTTCCATCTCATTAGCAAAATCTTTTAAGCCAGCAGGAATTGAATCAGTTACTTGCTTGGCAATATCTTCTATTTTCTTGGCGTTAATCATCACAATCTTCTTAATTGATAAGCTATGGCGTTATTGTAACCAATATATCGGGACTTGATAATAAGATCGCGAATAAAGAATGTAAGAAATTAGCCAACTTGCAGAAAGTTGATGTTGTCTTGCCTTAAAAGCAGGTAAAATTGGCGGCCGATCATCTTATTCACGAATTTGAGTTACAACGTAGCAATGAAATTAAACCCAGGTCAAAACGAAGCAAAAAAATATGTTAGCGGTCCATGTTTAGTATTAGCAGGCGCTGGTAGTGGTAAAACTGGGGTTATCTGTCAGAAAATTGCCTACTTAATTCAAAATTGTGGTTATAAAGCTAAGAATATTGCTGCGGTAACTTTTACCAATAAAGCAGCACGTGAAATGAAAGAGCGTGTGATTAAAATGATGGATAAGTCGCAAACGCGTGGCTTAACTGTTTGTACTTTTCACTCTTTAGGCTTAGATATTATTCGTCGAGAATTGAAGACTTTAGGTTATAAGCCTGGTTTTACATTGTTTGATGATCAAGACACCCTAGCGCTATTGAAAGAGCTGACTCAAGAACAACTTGATGGCGACAAAGACTTACTAAATAAATTGCAGACAATGATTTCGAATTGGAAGAATGAATTGTTATTACCTGAAGCCGCAATTAAACAAGCTAGTGATGCCGATACTATTCTCTATGCCGAATTTTATGCTATGTATCAAAAGCATATGAAAGCATATAACGCGCTAGATTTTGATGATTTAATTCTCATTCCGACTTTACTATTACGCAACTTTCCTGAAGTACGCACACGTTGGCAGCAAAAAATTCAGTATATGCTGGTGGATGAATATCAAGATACCAACGCTAGTCAGTATGAACTCGTTAAACTAATCACGGGTGAAAAAGGCTTGTTGACTGTGGTAGGTGATGATGATCAGTCGATATACTCTTGGCGTGGTGCAAAACCACAAAATTTAGTGTTATTAGGGCAAGATTATCCAAATCTTAAACTGATAAAGCTTGAACAAAATTATCGCTCTAGTGGTCGAATTCTAAAATGTGCCAATATCCTCATTGCTAATAATCCACATGTTTATGATAAAGCCTTGTTTAGTGAGCTAAATTACGGTGTTGAACTACGGGTACTGCAAACTAAAAATGAAGAACATGAAGTTGAGCGTGTCGTAGGTGAATTAATCGGCCATCGTTTTTTAAATAAAAGTAAATTTAAAGATTACGCCATTTTATATCGGGGAAATCATCAATCACGTTTACTCGAAAAAGCCTTAATGACCAATCGTATTCCCTATAAGATTAATGGTGGTACATCATTTTTCTCCCGTTCTGAAATCAAAGACATGATGGCGTTTTTACGGGTATTAGTGAACCCAGATGATGATAATGGCTTTCTTCGTATTGTTAACGTACCACGACGAGAAATAGGGCCTACAACTTTAGAAAAACTAGGTAGCTATGCCAATATGCGACAAATTAGTATGTTTGCTGCTAGTTTCGAATTAGGTTTAGAGCAGCATCTGAGTGGCCGTGGCTTAGCAAGTGTACAACGCTTTACCCGTTGGTTAGTTGAAACAGCCGATCATGCTGAACGTGGTGAAACTGCAACGGTGCTACGCTCTATGGTGCGTGAAATCAACTATGAAGATTGGTTGTATGATACCTCTCCTAGTGCGAAAGCGGCTGAAATGCGCATGAAAAATGTCACTCAACTGTTTAGTTGGATTACGCAAATGCTCGAAGGTGATGATGACGAAGAGCCGATGACTTTGCCACAGGTTGTTACCCGATTAACCTTGCGCGATATGATGGAGCGTAATGAAGACGAAGAAGATACCGACCAAGTGCAATTGATGACCTTGCATGCATCCAAAGGTCTGGAATTTCCCTATGTATTCTTAATTGGCATGGAAGAAGGTTTATTGCCGCATCAAACCAGTATGGATGAAGGTAACGTTGAAGAAGAGCGTCGATTGGCTTATGTGGGCATAACCCGTGCGCAAAAAGAGTTAATATTTACTTACGCTAGAGAACGCCGTCAATTTGGTGAAGTTTCTCGAACTGAAGCGAGTCGATTTTTGCATGAATTGCCGCAAGATGACTTAAGCTGGGAGTTAACACAAACCAAACAAAGTATCGAAAAGAAACAAGCAACTGCGAAAATGGGTGTAGCAAACTTACGAGAAATGCTGAAGAAAAAGTCATAAAGCTAAAATCAAAATGTTTAAATTTTAAGCGTTTTGTTTCATTAGTTATCGCTTTCAGTGTTGACGGTTATTCGTTAGATAGGTATTTTAAACAACTGTTTAATAATGTAATGAGAATAAGGTGATAACAAAACGCACGACATCTGAAATTATGCTGTTAGTTTTAAGTGCCTTATCAGCACTATTGATTTCGCCGTTCGTCTACCTTCGTTACTCGGCAGGTGACTTTCTTGTTGCTATTATTGATGCGCTAATTATATTGGTTTTATTAGCTTTTTTTATTTTTGTTTATATAACAAGACAAGTTGATAAAGCAAAATTTCTTCTCGCCATTTTCCTTGCGTTTGCCATTACCGCCGTGGTTATTATTCGAGGCGAAGGACATTTGTATTGGCTATATCCAGCCATTATTGCTTTTTATTACATATTACCTGAACGTGTAGCGGGGATTATTTGTCTAATTGCCATTAGCACTATTTCCATTCAAGTATATCCTGACGTTAACCTTGTCGACTTTGCGACCATCGTGATGTCGTTAGTATTAACTTCACTTTTCTCGTTTATGATATTTAGTAACTATCGTAAAACGCATGAGCAATTGACGTTGTTAGCAACCATTGATCCGTTAACACTAAGTGGTAATCGTCGCGCGTTAGACCGAAAGCTTTCGGACGTTATTGCTGACCAAACACGACAACCGTCAACGGTGTCGTTGTTGTTACTAGATTTAGATCTATTTAAAAAAATTAATGATGAATATGGCCATGCGATTGGCGATCAAACGTTAGTCGAGGTAGCGTCCTTAATCACTGAAAATACTCGCTCGTTAGACGCCCTGTACCGTTATGGCGGTGAGGAATTTATCATTATGCCACTTAAAATTAATTTGGCTGAAGCGATGGCTCTGGCAGAAAATTTGCGAATATTAGTCGAAAATCATAAATTTTCTAGTCATATAAAGTTAACTGTTTCGGTTGGGGTGGCAGAGTATCGTGCTGGTGAAACCGCAGAATCATGGATTCATCGTGCAGACTCTGCTTTGTATACGGCTAAAGATTTAGGTCGTAATCGAGTCGTTGCAGAAACAGAGGTTGAGTGATTTATTCAAAATGTATGAGCTTTAATTTAAAGCTTATAAATCATATTTAGTTAATATTTTTTGGTAAGTACCCGATTTTTTTATTGCCGCTAATGCCTGTGATAATTGCCTAACTATATCATCAGTGGTTGATAACCCTGTTGCGATATTTAGCTCGTTAGGAAAGTCCTTTATAGATAGGTAGGGAGTAACACCTTGCTCGTCAAAGCCAGCATCTTTTATATCCCTATCTAAAGCCATATAATTAGTTAGCACTAAATCTATTCTGTTGTTAAAGAGCATTGCCCACATATGCTTACTGGTCACGCTTAATGATAAATTTTCATGTTCATGAAAACCATTATTAACTAAAAAATGTGCTGAATGATAACCCCGTATTGTACCTACTATCAGTGGTTTTGCGTCATCTAATGATGATAACTTGATGTCGTTTCGATCTTTAAGTCCTAAAAGTACCGCATAGCTTCGATAAGTCTCACCTACCCATTTAAATTGTTTATCACGACTTGGTGTTTTCAATAATGAGAATAAGAAGGTATTTTGTTGTGTTTTTGCCGCTGCGTAACCACGAGCAAAAGGTTGTATTGCTATTATTCCAGGTAACTTTGCCTGCTCGAGTACTGCTTGAACAATTTCGACCAATGCGCCATCGGCTTGCCCATTGCTATTAATAAAATGGTATGGAGGTAACTCCTCAGCGGTAAATATCAAAGGTTTTTGTACAGCAGAGCAGGTTTGTGCAAACAAGCAACACAACAAGATAAATAGCTTTGGAATTAATATATTAAAAGCGTACATAGGATAACTACAACAAACTGTTATTGTCGATAATATAACCTAGTCAATGGAACAGGTAAATCAGTATTAATGCTGGTGTAATGTAACTCTTTAATAAAAGAGAAAACAGCTAGGCTTGAGCATAAGCCTAGCGATATATCATCTATTCTTTAATTTCTTTTACCACTTCTCGGTATTGTAAGTGTAAGCCATTAAAGAATTTTACTAATGTTTCATCATGGCATGGGCGATAGTGCTTATGTTCTGGCTTTCTAAAAAAAGCACTAAGTTCATGCTTACTCAACGTAAGTTCACCAGAAGCTAGTAAAGCAATGATGTCATCGGCTTTTAACGCTAAAGCTATTTTAATTTTATTAAAAATTATATTGTTATTAATTTCTTGGTTTAGTTGCGCTTGTGCGCCTTCTTTTTTACCTCGAAGCTCGATGATTAAGCCATCAAGAAAGCTCGCAAGCGTATTATCTTGTACGCGAGAAAACTCACTCTCACCATTTTTACGTAGGTAGTTTTCAATTTGCTCTGCTGTTTGTGCACATTCAGCATGTTGAAATATGGTCGAAATTTTTTCGCTATTTAAAGCAAAAATATAACGAATGTGCTGTAAAGCTTCGTTGTTAGTCATGTATATTCCTGTTGAAAACACTCATTTAATGCCTCAGTTTATTTCACTAGGCATTAATAAATATTTACTATGTATGAGTTAAGTAAAGGCAATGGTAAGGCAAATAGCTAATGTTGCTATCAGCGCTAATGTCACTACTTGCTTACTATGTTGATTTTGTTGCTGCTCTAGCTTTTTCAGCATCAGCAATTGTTGACGTTGAGCTTCCCGATTAGTTTTTAAGTAGTCATAAACTAAGTCAGGGATCTCAGGTAATTTTTCATTCCAAAAAGGTAGGTTATCTTTTACTTTTTTGTACACGGCTTTAACGCCCATTTGTTCTTTTACCCAGTTTTCTAAAAATGGCTTTGCGGTTTGCCATAAATCGAGCTGCGGGTATAACTGACGCCCTAAGCCCTCAATATAAAGTAATGTTTTTTGTAGTAATACCAGTTGTGGCTGCACTTCCATATTGAAGCGACGTGCAGTATTAAATAGGTTTACTAACACTTGCCCGAAGGATATTTCAGATAAAGGTTTGTTAAATATTGGTTCGCAAACGGTGCGAATGGCAAATTCAAATTCATCAACACTGGTATCACTTGGCACCCAACCTGAATCAACGTGCAATTGTGCAACTTTACGGTAATCTCGATTGAAAAAGGCGACGAAATTTTCTGCCAAATAACGTTTATCTTCTCGATTCAATGTGCCGACAATACCGCAGTCGATGGCAATCCAAGTGGGATCATCTGGGTTAGTCGCATTAACAAAAACATTGCCAGGATGCATGTCAGCATGGAAAAAGCTGTCGCGAAATACTTGGGTAAAAAATACTTCAACCCCGCGCTCAGCGAGCAATTTCATATTAACGTTTTGGGCAACTAAGCTTTCAATTTCACCAACACCAACACCGTAAATACGCTCCATAACCATGACGTTTCTTGAACAATATTCACTATAAACCTCAGGTACATAAAGAACTTTGTCGCTTTCTCTACCTTGGGTAAAGTTACGCTTTAGTTGAATAGCATTTGCGGCTTCGCGATTTAAATCCAGTTCTTCTAAAATGGTTTTTTTGTATTCACCGACGACTTCAACAGGACGTAACCGCTTTCCGTCAGGTAGCCAGCGAGCGACAATACCGGCAAATAGCGACATGACTTTAATATCAGCCAAGATAGTTTTTTCAATGTTCGGACGCAGTACTTTTAATACCACTTCATGTTCTTCATCATTATGAAGCATTGTTGCGGTATGAACTTGCGCAATAGAAGCTGATGCTAAAGGGTTTAAGTCAAAGTCTTTAAAGTGTTGGTCAAAAGCTTCTTGGCCCATTGCCGCAATAATAATTTGTTCTGCGCTTTCACCAGAAAATGCCGGTACTTTGTCTTGCAGTAACGCTAGTTCAGTTGCAAAATCATCAGGTAATAAGTCACGACGTGTTGACAGCATTTGACCGAATTTAACAAATACTGGCCCCAGTGATTCAATGGCGATACGAAAGCGTTCGGCTTTGTTTTTATCTTGATGTTTATTTCGCAACCAAAATAATGATGATCGGGCAATTTTTACATACCATGGTAGGTATTTTTTCGGCACGAGTTCATCAAGGCCAAACTGCAAAAATGTTTTTACTATTTTGTATAAACGTTTGCTACTCACGGTTTGCCTTATTATTTTGTTGGGTAATTAATTTATCAATTCGTTGGCTAACTTCATCAACTTGCTCAGTAACTTGTTCAACCTGTTGAGCAAAGCTAGATAGTTCACCACTAGCGGCAACCATATTTTTCTCATGAACTAGCCATTCTGTGGCGTCAGCTTGAATTTGCTCTGAAGCAAAAGAGAATTTTTTAGCTAAGCTTTTGCCTAGTTGCCCTATTTTATAGGTAGGAATATCACCAATGCGTTTTGCTAACTCACTGCGCCAATCAATATCTAGTGTTTCGGCAATTGCAGCAAAGCGTTGAGCAATTTTAATATCACCGTCGATATCTAACTTATCTTGCTTAATCAACTCAGTCAGTTTCTGCTGATTTTTCAACTCAATCAGTGTTTTAATACTGGTTGTTAATGTGCAGTCACTTTGCACAATACCTGTTGTGAGGTGAATTTTTTCAGCATTAATCGAAAAATTCAACGGAAAACCCAGTTCAGCCAATTTTACTGTTAAGGTTTTTTCATTTAAGGCAATTAATGCGCGAGTACCGTGCAAGTTATAAACTAACGCTTGGTTAATTAATGTTTCAACAACAGCGCTAAGCGCTTGTGCAAACATAAGTTGCTGACTAAGAGGTGATTGCATATTGCTAGAACTTATAGCCTTTATGCAGCGCTACAACGCCGCCAGTTAAGTTTTTGTAGCTTGTTTGCTCGAAGCCTGCATCGTCCATCATGCTTTTTAAGGTTTCTTGATCAGGATGCATGCGAATTGATTCAGCTAAATATTGATAGCTGTCGCCGTCTTTTGCTACCAGTTCACCCATTTTCGGTAAGATGTTGAATGAATAGAAGTCGTAGGCTTTATTAACTATTTCATGTTCTGGTTTAGAAAACTCTAATACCAATAAACGGCCACCAGGCTTAAGTACACGATACATTGAGCGTAACGCCATATCTTTATCAGTAACGTTTCTTAAACCAAAGGCAATGGTGATTACGTCAAAAGTATTGTCTTCAAAAGGTAAGTACTGAGCGTTTGCTTGCACGTATTCAATATTTTGCACTAAACCACGGTCACGCAACTTATCGCGACCGACATTAAGCATAGAGCTATTAATATCAGCTAGAATGACTTTGCCTTCACGACCAACTAATTGGGAGAATTTTGCCGTTAAATCGCCAGTACCACCGGCTAAATCTAATACTTTATTACCTGGGCGTACGCCACTGGCATCAATGGTGAAGCGTTTCCATAAACGGTGAACACCAAAAGACATCAAATCATTCATTACATCATATTGTTGCGCTACGGAATGAAATACACCGGCGACTTTTGATTCTTTTTCGTTTTTATCGACGGTTTGAAAACCAAAATGTGTGGTGTTTTCATCGCTATTAGCGTTATTGCTGTGATGATTTTGATTGTGTGCTGACATCATGAGTTCACTATTAACTAAAATTAGCGATAGTTTACCGTATTTTCTTTGATTAATTAACCATTGAGATCAAGGTGCTAATTATTAAGTGCGGGGATGTTTTAAATTATCGGTGTTAGTGGCAAAAATTATGTTTTTCTATGTAATTAAGGCTTAAACCATTTATCAGCGATGGTTTTTATTTCACCATTAACTTGCAGTTTTGTGTATGCTTTTATTATCTTGTTACGAATTCGTGAAGATGTTTCTCGACTTGCAGCTATGTATAGTTCGTTTTCAACTTGTGGAAATTCAAGTATTTCAACTATATCAGCGCTCTCTAGTTGTGCTAATTTTAAACGCCAATTTAAAATAAACTCATTACCTAGAAAGTACTGAGCTCGATGCTTTGTGACCAAGGCGATAGCTTGCTCTTTTGAGCGGGTGTAGATGAAATTTTTTTCGGTTAAATTTGCATATTTTTTTAACATGAGTTGGTGATGGTCATTGCGTGATACGGCAATTATTTCATCGGTAATCTCGTTAAGGGAGGTTAATGGCTGCTGATCGCTTTGATAACCCCATAAACTTGATTTAGTTTTACTTAATTTTATTAGCCAGTGGAACATCTTTTCACGTTCAGGCTTCCGTACCATTGAAAGAATGATGGTGTTAGGTTTCTTTTGCCCTAAGCTATACGCACGCTCCCATGTCATCGGCATAATAGAATAGTCGATATGCGCCTGTTTTAAAGTTGTGCGCAGAATATCAACACTATAACCTTCAATGGGATGCTTTGGATTGTCATCAATAATTTGAAATGGCGGCATGTGTTCAGTAACCACCATTAAGCTCTCATTGCGTGCGGAAACATTTTCCGAAAATAGTAAATAGAGCGATATCGAAATGAAAAGGACTAAAAGGCGAAGCATGTAATTTTGATGTAATAAGTTTTAGATAGCATAAATTATAGCCGATTTGATACTGGTGTTTTTTATATAATTGTTACTATTTTGTAAGAGGCGGTACCAGCGTTACATAGGTGTTACATTATGCATTAGAATATTTTTCACGGTTGGCTAACCATCGATTAATTAGGGCTTCAGCAACATCAGGATATTTTTTCCATATTAAATTAGCACTTTTTTGTACTTCAGGGATCAAGTGAGCATCGCGTTGTAAGTCGGCTATTTTTAAATCAGCTAATCCAGTTTGCTTGGTTCCAAGTAATTCACCAGGACCTCTAATTTCTAAATCTTTTTGTGCAATAATAAAACCGTCGTTACTTTCTCGTAAAACTTTTAATCGTTTAGTTGCTGTTTTTGTTAAAGGTGCTTTATACATTAAAACACAATGAGAGGCGATTGAACCTCGCCCGACTCGGCCGCGTAATTGATGTAACTGAGCAAGGCCAAGTCGTTCTGGATTTTCGATTACCATCAGGCTAGAGTTTGGCACATCAACCCCAACCTCAATAACGGTTGTAGCGACCAGTAAATCTAATTCAGCGCGTTTAAACTCCTCCATTACGGCTTGTTTTTCTTCTGCTTTCATTCGGCCATGCACAAGACCAATTTTTAGCTCAGGTAATTGTGCTTGCAAATAAACGGCGGTATCTTCTGCCGCTTGGCATTGAAGTACTTCTGATTCTTCAATTAATGTACAAACCCAATAAGCTTGGCGATTGTCATTAATACAACCTTGGCGAATGCGTTCTACGACATCATCTCTTCGACTATCTGGTAAAGCGATAGTTTTTATTGGTGTACGACCTGGCGGTAATTCATCAATGACTGAGGTATCAAGATCAGCATAGGCCGTCATTGCTAATGTGCGCGGAATCGGTGTTGCTGTCATGATTAATTGATGAGGATAATTCCCTTGCCATGCACCCTTTTCACGTAGAGAAAGGCGTTGGTGAACCCCAAATTTATGTTGCTCATCAATGATGATTAATGCCAATTTATTAAAGACTACTTGCTCCTGAAACAGAGCATGGGTGCCAATAACCATTTGCATATTGCCGCTGGCGATATGCTCTAGTGCCTGTCGACGAGCCTTCGCTTTAGTTTTACCGGCCAACCAGCCGACGGTAATTGATAATGGCTCAAACCATTTGCCAAAGTTTATCGCATGTTGTTCGGCTAGAATTTCAGTCGGTGCCATTAATGCCACCTGAAAGCCTTGGCCTATGGCCGTAATCGCAGCTAGCGCAGCCACTAAGGTTTTACCTGAGCCGACATCACCTTGTACTAGGCGCATCATCGGCATGTTTTTTTGCAAATCTTGCTGAATTTCTTTTGTTACTCTTGCTTGAGCACCAGTGGGGGAAAATGGCAAGGCATCAAGAAACTTATCATTGAGCGTTTTATCTGGTTGCAACGCTACCGCAGGGTGTTGATCGCTAGAGGCGCGTAATTTAAGCATACTTAGATTGTGCGCTAATAATTCTTCCTTAATGAGCCTGAGTTGTGCAGGGTGCTTACCTTCTTCTATCAAAGTAACTGAGGTATCAGGTGGCGGGCGATGTATTAACGCTAGTGCGTCTGATAAACCATATTGTTCAAGGCAAATTTCTTGCGGTAACAACTCTTCAACATGACCACGTTGTAAGCGTATGAGGGCTTGTTCGGTTAAATTGCGTAAGGAAATTTGCCGTAAGCCATCGGTTGTTGAATAAACCGGTGTTAAGGTTTCTTCAACCGCAGTTAGTGCCTGGTCTTGTTCCAAAGGTTTATATTCAGGATGAACAATTTCAAAGCCGCGCATACCGCGGTTAATTTCGCCGTAACAACGGATGCTTAAACCAACAGTTAAGCTATTTTTTTGGCTAGCAGAAAAATGAAAAAACCTAAGGTTAATACTGCCAGTACCATCATTAATGGTGACTAACATCATTCTTCGCTTACCCTGTATTATTTGGTTTTCGGTGACTTCACCAATAATATTGGTGAATATGCCGGGCATAAGGTCACGAATAGAGGTTATTCGGGTGCGATCTTCATAACGCAACGGAAGATGAAAGAGTAAATCTTGTAGGCTGTTCAAACCTATTTTTTCTAGTTTAGCCGCCATGCCGGGCCCAACGCCTTTTAATGTAGTAACAGGAATTTGGGCTAAATTGGTAAGAGCTTCCATTTGACGAGGCACGGCGAGACTTCCTTGTTAATTTAGACTATTCGTCGTCGATATTTTGCCAAGCATCTTGGGTCATTTGCATTTGCTGCCACCATTGCTCAGAGGCAACTATTTGTCCATCTTCATCAATCTCAGGGTAAGGCAAGCCTTTACGTTGACAAGCTTTCGCAAAAATAGGGTGACCACCCTCAAATAAAGTACGTTGGCGACGTTCATGACTAATGGTTGGCTTGTTATATAAACCTGCCGCTTGACGTTGACGTTGTGCTTCGTAAAGCACAACAGAACAGGCAACAGATACATTCAGTGATTGCACCATGCCAACCATGGGAATAATAATATCTTGATCAGCTAATGCTAGGGCTTTTTCTGAGGCGCCAAATTTTTCCTGACCAAGAATAATCGCTGTAGGTTTAGTGTAATCAATTTCTCGAAAATCAACCGCGGTGTCAGACAAATTAGTCACTAGTACTTGCATGCCTTGCTTTTTCAATTCAGCAATTGCATCTTCTGTGGCGCTGTAATTATGAACATCAATCCAGTTTTGACTACCAGCAGCACTGCCACCTGATATGCGCATTTTTTCGTTTTTCCATACGGCATGAACATCGCTAACGCCAATGGCGTCTGCGGTGCGAACTACTGCGGCTAGGTTATGGCTTTTATGCACGCCTTCCATACATACGGTTAAATCTGGTTGGCGTTGGTCTAACATGCTGTTAATTCGTTGTAGTCTATCCGGGCTCATAGTTTTGTTCTAAAGTTGAGTTAAATAATGGCAAGCTATGTTTTACAAAAACTTGCCGATATAAATGGTTTACAATTTACCATTGGTTACTACAAATTAGCTGTAGTTTGGTAGTTCCATCACGCCATCAATTTCAATTGCAACATCTTTCGGTAAGCGTGCTACTTGTACGGCAGCACGAGCAGGGTAAGGTTGGGTAAAGTATTGGCTCATAATTTCATTAACGATGGCGAAATTGCTTAAATCCTGTAAGAAGATATTTACCTTCACCATGTCATTAATATTACCACCGGCGGCTTCACAAACGGCGACTAAGTTTTTAAATACTTGTTGTGCTTGCTCGGTAAAGTCTTCAGAGATAACTTCCATAGTTGCTGGAACCAACGGAATTTGCCCCGACAAATAAACTGTGTTGTTTACTTTAACCGCTTGGCTGTATGTGCCAATTGCACTTGGCGCTTTGTCTGTATTGATGATAGTTTTCATTATTTTTCCTAATATAGTCTATTTGTTACGAACAACGCGTTGAACGTCAACCATAACTTTAATTCGTCTAATAATATCGGCAAGATGTATTCGGTCACGACAGGTAATTTCCATATCGATTAAGTACAAGCCAGAATCTTTTTCGCCAGAGTTTAATGTATGAACGTTAGCTCCTGCACGTGCGACGACATTGGTTAATGCCGCAAGTGCACCTTTATGATTCATTATTTCAATGCGTAGTTTTGCAATAAAATCACGATCAATATCGGTGTCCCACTTAACAGGGAATAAGCTACCTTGTTCATGGCCTTTATGATTACGACAACCTTGTTGATGCACCATTAAGCCTTTACCAGGACTTAAGTAGGCAACAATAGTATCACCAGGAATAGGACGACAACATTTGCCATAGCTAACCATCATGCCTTCAGTGCCTTTTATCGGCATTTTGGCTTTGGATGATGGTTGTTGCAAGTCAGACTCTTCAGAAAATTCATCTTTCAAGCGTTTGGCAATACCAATACTGAGTGCGTTACCTAAACCAATATTAATTAATAAGTCTTCAACACTGTCGTTGCCTGAATCGTTAACCACTTGTGTTAATTTATCTTCGGCAATATCCTCAAGCTTTGTTGCTCCTAAGGCATGGCTAAGTAAACGTCGTCCAAGTGCCAGTGACTCGGTTTGTTCTTGCGAACGTAAATAGGTGCGAATTTGTAAGCGTGCTTTCGAGCTAACAACAAAGTTAAGCCATGTGGCGTTAGGTCTTGCTGCTGTAGAGGTAATGACTTCGATAGTCTGACCAGAATCTAGTGCTTGGCTCAATGGGTAAGGTTTACGATCGACTTTTACACCAACACAAGAATTACCAACATCGGTATGCACCGCGTAGGCAAAATCAACGGCTGTTGCGCCCATCGGTAATTCAATAATACGTCCGTCCGGAGTAAAAACGTAAATTTCTTCTGGGAATAAATCAGATTTTACATTTTCAATAAATTCGAATGAACTGCCAGCACTTTGTTGTAATTCCAATAAGCTTTGCATCCAACGACGAGCTTTCATTTGCGCCGTGGTGCCTGTGTCTTCGCCATCTTGTTTGTATAGCCAATGTGCCGCTACACCTTTATCTGCCATTTGGTCCATATCATGGGTTCGAATTTGAATTTCAACGGGAATACCATGAGGGCCAATAAGAGAAGTGTGTAACGACTGATAACCGTTAGTTTTTGGAATTGCGATGTAATCTTTAAAGCGTGATTCAATTGGTTTAAATAAATTGTGCGCGGCGCCTAAGGCACGATAACAGTCGTCAATTTTATCACCAACAATAATTCTAAAAGCGTAAATATCCATTACTTCATTGAACATCAGCTCTTTATTCAACATTTTACGATAAATAGAATACAGGTGTTTTTCACGACCAATAACCTGCGCTTTAATGCCACTTTCAGCTAAGCGATTAGCGACTGCATCTTGAATGTTATTGATGATTTCTTTACGGTTACCACGTGCTTGTTTTACTGCTGACTTTAACGCTCGAGAACGCATGGGATAAAGGGCTTCAAAGCCGAGTACTTCGAGTTCATTTTTTACATCATGTATACCAAGGCGATTGGCGATTGGCGCATAAATATCGAGGGTTTCTCTGGCAATTCGGCGACGTTTATCTGGACGCAATGATTCCAAAGTACGCATGTTGTGCGTGCGATCGGCAAGTTTAATTAAAATAACACGAATATCTTGCACCATGGCCAAGACCATTTTACGGAAGTTCTCCGCCTGCATTTCTTCTTTGTTATCAAATTTCAGTTTGTCGAGCTTACTGACACCTTCAACAAGCTCAGCAACGGTATGACCAAATAACTCAGCTAATTCATCTTTAGTTACTGGCGTATCTTCAATAACGTCATGTAAAAGTGCCGCCATTAACGTTTCGTGATCTAAGTTCATTTTGGCAAGATTAAGCGCAACGGCAACTGGATGAGTGATATAAGGTTCGCCACTCGAGCGCATTTGACCATCGTGTGCTTCACGCGCAACAATATAAGCTTGCTTTAATAGATCAATCTGTACTTTAGACAGATAGCTCGATACATGTTCTTTTAGTGGTTCAAAAAGGTACATCTAGTCATTCCTTAATGATAATAGTGACTCTGTCTAGTTGATAAAGTTAGAATACGACTATTTTGCCGTGATGCCAATGTTTTAGCATGCTAGCACAGGTTTTTGTTGTGAATATGTTAAAAAACGTACAGATAATAAAAAACGCGTAAATTATCAAATGATAATTTACGCGTTTTTGTATTGCGTCTAACGTTAAACGTTAGTATTAACTATTGGTTGCCACCAACAATTGCTGCAACAGCTGCTAATTCAGCAGAGTCCTGCTGTATTTGCTCGTGACGCTCTGAATTGTCCATCACTTCAGTAGTAATAAGACCTGCTTCAATTTCACGTAAAGCCAATACTGTTGGTTTGTCATTTTCAACTTCAACCAATGGATCTTTTCCGCCCGTAGCAATTTGACGAGCACGACGAGATGCAATTAACACCAAGTCAAAACGGTTACCGACTTTTTCTACGGCACCTTCAACAGTTACGCGAGCCATTTGGTCACTCCAACAATTAAATTTAAATACAAAATAGTGGCGTAGTTTACTTGATCCTTACCTAGGTAAGCAAGCACTCTACGCTAATAATTCTTCAAACAAGCTTTGATGTTGCTGGGCTTGTTGGCTGCGCTTAAGGCGCTGGTTATTAACAATGGTGGTTAAATCGATTTGTGCTTGCTCGAAATCATCGTTAATAATGATGTAATCAAACTCTTGATAGTGAGAGCATTCAGCTTGTGCCTGTGCCATACGGCTTTGAATGACTTCTTCACTGTCTTGGCCACGGCTACGTAATCTATTTTCTAATTCTTGCTTTGACGGCGGGCTAATGAAGATAGTCGTCACGTCAGGTTTCTTCATTCTAACCTGTTGTGCGCCTTGCCAGTCGATATCTAAAAATACATCAATACCTTGTTCTAACTGCTGATCAATGGCAATTTCGCTGGTGCCGTAATAATTACCAAAAACTTCTGCATGTTCATAGAAGGTATTTTCAGCGATGGCTTGTTGAAACACCTCTTTACTAACAAAGTGATAATGCTGACCATTAGTTTCGCCCGGGCGAGGATCGCGAGTGGTGTGAGAAACTGAAACTTGCATCGGCCTAACTGAAGTTTGTTTAAGTAAAGCTGAGATTAAGCTCGACTTACCTGCGCCACTTGGCGCCGATAAAATAAATAGATTGCCTTTGGTCGTCAAAATTTGTCCTCGGTCGTTGTTTGAATTACAACTGGTGGTACTGAAAAATAATTGCGCGCACTATACCCAAATTTAGACTCAAATTCGATAGTTTGAGTGATTAATTTGTGTGCTGAAAACTTGATATATTTTCTTAGTTTAGAAAATGGCTAGGAAATATCGAGTGAAATTTGTTGTTCATCAACATTAAGGTTGAGATAACTGACCGCATTACGAGTGCTGTTTTTAACGATATAAAGTCTCTCGTCGGCTTGTTGCATTACCTGTTCGACAGAGTTTTTTTCGTTAGGAATGACTTGTATTGCACCAATACTGATCGATACATGGCTACTGGCACTAATGGCATGATGCGGGATCGCTAACTGTTCAACACTTTTTAAACATGTTGCTAACTTGCTTTCGGCATCACATTGTTGGCTAGCTGGGAAGTAGAAATAAAATTCTTCTCCACCGCAGCGGAAAATTGCGCCACCGAATTCAAATAAGGTTCTTCTGACAATGTTGGCTATTTTTCGCAGTACAACATCGCCTTGTTGATGGCCATAGTGATCGTTATATTTTTTAAAATGGTCAACATCAATAATGCCATACACCATAGGGCTTTGAGCATTTTTAGATGACAGCCAGTAGTCGACACTATCTTGCTGCCATTTACGTCGATTTGGCAATTCGGTTAAGCTATCAAATAAGGCAAATTTTTGTAATAGATTACGTTGACGAACAATTTCTAAATGGGTGTTTACGCGAGCACGGACAATGCCGTGATTAAAAGGTTTTTGAATATAGTCGCAGGCACCCATCATTAACCCTTTTTCTTCATCTTCAGCGTCTTGTAAACCGGTGATGAAAATAACAGGAATATCGGTAAGTTTAGGGTGTTGCTTAAGCTTTTCCATCAGCTCAAAACCATTTTCTTCAGGCATAAGTACATCAAGTAAAATAATGTCAGGACTTTCATGCAATGCTAATTGAAAACCTTGCTTGGCACTTTTGCACACGACAATGTTGTAGTGATCTTTAAAGATCGATGCGAGCACTTTTAAATTGACGCTTTCATCGTCAATACACAAAATCGTGTAATTTTGTTCGCCAGCTCGGCGTTGCTCTTCCTTGGTGAACGAATGCATTTTTACTACCTCTATAGCGACGACGCTAACGATGATTTTGCGTCAACTATTTCTTGCTCTAGCGCCAATAATGCCGTTAAAGCATCATCAAAGTCAAAGTCGTTAACCAGTTTTTGAATAGTATCTATTTGCTGATGGTAGAGAGTTTCATATCCAATCTTCATTAAACTTTTAGTGATATCTTCAGCTTGAATATTAGCTGACATTAAGCAAGGCTTTAATTCTGCTATAATTTTTTCAGCATCGACGAGGTTAAAGTGTTGATCATTTTTCGCAATATCGGTGTGGCTATAAATGCGGTTTAACTGCGCCAAAATAAAATCTAAATGTGTGGTGACTTCATTCAGTTTTAATTTCACATACTGGCCATTACGATGCAATTCGCTTTCTAATGAACTTGCTGAGGACGCTAGTTCATAAGCACCAATATATTGCGCCGTTGATTTTAACGAATGGGCTGCCCGATAGAGTTCTTCATTTTTTTCAGCTTTATGCAAATCTAACATTTCTTGTGCAAGCAATTGGTATTTTGACCAGAAGTCATGAATCAGTTCAGTGTAAAGCGTTTCTTTACCTTGAATTTTCTTAATAGCTTCATCGACCGATAAAATGGTTTGCTGACGCAGTTTTACGAGTACAGCTTTAATCTCACTTGTTTGAGGAGATTGCGTAACTTTGCTATCAATGCTGCCAGCTTGTTTACCTAAATATTGATTTAATGTTTCATACAATAATTCTGGTTCTATTGGTTTAGTTAAGTGTTGATTCATGCCAGCAATAACACTTTTCTCAATATCTCCTTCCATGGCGTGAGCTGTCATGGCGATAATAGGTAAGTCGTGTAATTGAAGAGTTTGACGAACCTCTTTTGCGGCGGTAAGCCCGTCCATTTCTGGCATTTGAATATCCATTAGGACTAAATCAAATGTTTGCGTGGCAATTTTTTCCAGTGCGATAAGACCATTTTCTGCGTACTCAACGGTAATTTTGGTATCGGCAAGAAACTCTTTCGCTACCTGCTGATTGATCATGTTATCTTCAACCAATAACACTTTATAGGCGCTTAAATTTGGCGGTTCAATATGCGGTTGATGGTTGTCCACTGTTATTCGTTTACTCTCTTTACTTAATAATTCGACAATGGCGTCAACAAGCACGGATTGATTAATTGGCTTCTCTAGAAATTCGTCGATGCCGGAAAATTTAGCTAACTCTTTTGCTTCATCTTTATCATAGGCTGAGACCATTAAAATATGAGGATGCTTACCTTGAGCTTGTACTTGAATTTGTTTTGCCGCTTCAATGCCATCCATTTCAGGCATTTTCCAATCCATTAATACTAAATCATAAGGAGCACCATTTCTTTCGGCGGACAGTACGGCTTCTAGTGCTTGTTCACCGTTTTCTACGCCATCAGCCAAAATGTCGATATGAGCTAATGCTTCGATTAGAACTTTCCTCGCGATTTCAATATCGTCTGCTACTAAAACTTTCAAATTAGTTAGCATTTGACGATTAACTGTTTGAACAATTTCAGCTTCTTGCTCTGTTTTTTCGAATATGGCCGTGAAGCTAAATGTCGAACCTACATTTAATTTACTGGTTGCCGAAATTTCACCACCCATTAGCTCGGTTAATTGCTTACTAATGGCAAGACCAAGACCCGTGCCACCATATTTGCGAGTGACTGACGCATCTGCCTGTGTAAACGATTGAAATAGTCCCTGTTGCTGCTCTTCGCTCATACCAATTCCCGTATCATGCACAGAGAATTTTAGCGTAGTTGTTTGGTTATTCTGCGTTGCAATAGCAATGCTGATATGAATTGCGCCAGATTGGGTAAACTTGACCGCATTATTGGCTAAGTTAATGATAACTTGCTGTAAACGTAGCGGGTCGCCTAATAAATATTTAGGCACATCTGGGGCGACATCGATAACAAACTCCAAGCCTTTTTCGTGTACTTTAAAGGTACAAACATTAACGACGCGTTGTAGGATCTCTTGTAATGAAAAGCGAATATTTTCCAAGGTTAATTTTTGTGCTTCTATTTTGGAGAAGTCCAAAATGTCATTAATTAACCCAAGCAATGATTTGGAAGAATCTTGTATTTTTTCCAAATAATCTTGTTGATTGGTCGACAAGTTTGTACGCAAGGCTAATTGACTCAAGCCAATTACTGCGTTCATTGGCGTTCTAATTTCATGGCTCATATTCGCCAAAAAGTTTGATTTTGCCTGACTTGCTTGTTCGGCTTTTATTTTTTCAGCGGCTAACTCTTTGGTGCGTTCATGGATTTGGTTTTCTAAGTTTCGGCTATAACTTAATACTTGCTGGTATAACTTAGCATTATCAAAAGAAATTGCCGTTTGATCAGCCAATAATTGCAAAACGTTGATCCGGTCATCATTAAAGGCACCTTCAACATCATAGTGCTCAAGATACACAATACCTTGTAAATTTCCTTTGACGATACTAGGAATACAAATGATGGATTTTGGCTGATGAGCGTCAAAATAAGGGTCAGATAAAAATTGCGCTTGATCGCTAACTTTACCTAATACTTGTGCTTTTAAGGTACGAGAAACTAAATTGATAATTGCATATGGTAACTGCTGGCTTTGGTTTGCAATGCCATCACTAGCCAATGCTATTTCTACATTTAAAATACCATTACTTTGTAATAATAGTGCGCCACTTTGTGCACCAGCATTTTCAATGATAATCACCATCATACGATGTAAAAATGCCGTTAAATCAGCTTCTCCACTTAAGGTTTCAGATGCTTTTAGTACCGAAGCTAAGTCAAGTACTTGGGCATTATTATCATGCTGATAGCTTGGTAAATTGTCGTTGCTATGCTGGTTGCTGTCGAACAGCGTCGCATGCAATTCATTTAATTGTGCTGCTTTGTGAGTTGCTCCCCACATATGGTAATGGCTATAAGCATTTTGGAAATATTCTGTTGCCATGGCTTTTTTATTAGCCGTTAGCCAATATTTACCGGCTAATTCATTGGCAATTGCCAATATATTATTAATTCGATATTTTTTTGCTAAGGCAACAGCTTGATCATAGCTTTGCCATGCAGAATTTTCTTTTAATAAAGACTGTATTTCAGCCTTGATTAAATAAGCCTTGTGAGCGTAGTTTTCTGGTGCACTTGCTGCCCATTGTTCAAGTAATACCAGACTCGCCTTTAACTTTTCTATTTGTGCTTGAAAAGCATCATCATTTGGTTCTAGTGCAAGTTTGCGCAGGTGTTGCGCACTGATTAAGCTTGCGTAAAATTGAAACTCACCAAAATGATATAAGGAAACTACAGAGCTTTGATATTGCTGAGCTAATTCCATTTGCGCATAAGCTTGTACATTATCATCAAACAAATATGCTTGAATCATACGGGCAAGATGGTAGGTAAATAGTGTTGTTACATTTTGCGTTTCGTTGAGAATTTTAAGTTGTGTCGCCTCATCAAAGTGCTTACCTTGTAAATCATCAATACTACTGTTTTTGGCTTGTAACGTGGTGATGAATTGCTGCCATACTTGCATCATAACTAATTGATAATTTTGCTTCTTACTTTTCATTATCGCGACATGGCGAGAAAAGTTAGCTTGGCATTTTGTTAAGTCTTCGCCACTGAATAAACTGTACATGCTTTGGAATAATGCGGAATGAAAAGCATATTCGATACTGCCACACTCTATGCCTTGATAGAAATTCTTTTCAAGCGGCTTTATGGTGTCTTTTAGTGATGATGTCCAATGATTAATAGAAGCATTGCGAGTAAATTCAATCTCAACATGTATCGACTCAGAAGGGTATTGTTGGTTGACTGTTCTTGCTAATGCTGCAAAAGCTAAGCCCTCTTCAAAGCGGCTAAATGCGCCACATAACAACAAACCGTGAGTAACAAATACCTTGGCGCTTAAAGGAGAAAGCCCTGCGGTTAAACAGAGTTCAAGTGACGCATAGGCAATGCGCATGTACTCCATTGGACTTAATAAATAGGCTGGAGTTTGAATAGCATTAAGCGTGTCTAACGCTAATAATTGGCTTTCATTAGTCATTGGCGACAGATTAGCCAAATCGGCAATATTGTCTTTTTGATAGTACTGTTCAATGGCTAAATAATTAAGTGCTTCAGGCGTTTCAGGTAGGGAAATGCCGATAGTTTTAATGATAGAAATGCCTAAGTCGAACGCTTGTTGCATTTTATTTTGAGCAATAAGTGAAAGTACTTGAAGGTTTGCAAACTGTGCTTGATCGATGACTTTTGTCAGTAAAGCATTACTGCGTTGAAAATGCAGGTTACCTTGATTATAGTCTTGAGTGAAATACAGTACTTTCGCCTTGCCTAGCGCCAGATCAAAACATAATTGGTATTCATCTTGCCAATGTTGGTTTATTAAATAATTTTCAGCCTGTTCAAAGTAATACAGTGCACCGTTATAGTCATTTACTTCTAATGCTTTTTGGCCAGCAACATTATTAAAATAAGCTAATAATGTTTGTTTATCGTGTTCAAGATATAATGAGGCCGCTAAGTTTAAGTGTTCAATATAATCAAATATTCTTTCTTCTGTGGTTTGCAATTCCGCGCTATTTAAATCGCTTGGTGTTAAATAATATTGCGCTACTTTGTAGTGAATAAGTGATTTTGGCACCGGATTTGTTAATAAATATGCTGCCTGTTGGATTTTGTCATGGGAAAACTTAATTTTTTCTAAGGCATCGACTTTTTGATTGTGCGAATAGGCAATCAATAATCCATCCGCAATCAATGGTCGCAATTCACGCTCAATGTTTTTGCTAGTAATGTCGAGCACCTGTGACAATAAATCAATAGGAATAAGGCTACCAATACAAGCGGCATGATGCAGAATGCTTTGTCCTGCTTTTGATACATGGGTTAGGCGCAGTGCCATGAGTTCAATCACATTGTCTGTAGCGGCAAGTGAATGTGATAATTGCTTATCCCATTGCCATTGATTCTGACTATTTTTGGTCAAAATCCCTTGTTCTGTTAAAGACTTTATAAATTCTTTAATAAAAAATGGATTCCCCGCTGTTTTAGCAATGATGACATCGACCAAAGATTGAATTTCATTCAGGTCTAGTGCTAACGAGGTCGCAATAAACTGACTGATCGCCATGGCATCTAGAGGTAATAAATTTATATGGCTATGAAACGCTTGAGAATTCTTAATATCTATTAATAGCTGATTTAATGGGTGTGCTTTACTCACCTCATTGTCGCGATAAGCAAGAATGAGTAACAAGTTCTGACTTCTATTGCTTTCTACGATATGTTCCAACAATTGCACGGTTGCTATGTCTGCCCATTGCATATCGTCAATGAAAATAGAGGTAACTTTATTTTGTTGCCCTAATGCTTCAATAAATTGGTTGATGGTATTGTGGAAACGATTACGCGCCTCTTCAGGTGGTAATTCTGCTAAAGCAGGTTGCAAGCCGATAATTAATGCAAACTCAGGCACCAATTCTATTAATAACTGCCCGTTGTCTTGCAATGCCTTTTGAAAAATATGTCGCCATTGTTCAAGGCTTTCAGCACTTTCACCTAGAAGTTGTTCAATAAGTTCAGTAAAGGCTTGAGCTAAAGAAAAGTAAGCGCTTGGTTTTTTATATTGCTCATATTTACCGGAAACACAATAACCGTGTTTTTCGATAATCGGTCGTTGAATTTCCTTTACTAATCGTGATTTACCAACGCCAGAATAGCCGCTAATAATACTAACTTGTGTGTTTTTTTGACTAACAACTTTGCTATAGGCATTGAGTAATGTTTGCTGTTCGTTGGCACGGCCATATAAGGCAGATGAAAAAACCAACTTATTACTAAAATCTTTCTCACCTAATGGGAAATAATTAATATGTTTTTGCTGGGTATATTCATCTATGCAACGATTAAAGTCTTCTTTGATGCCTAATGCCGTCTGATAACGTTGGTTTGGATCTTTTGCTAATAGCTTGGCTAATATTGCCGCTATTTGATCAGGCAAATCCGCATTATATTCAGTTGCTAGTTTAGGTTTTTTAGCAATATGTGCATGTACAAGCTCCATATCATCTTGATATAAAAATGGTAAGCGACCAGAAAATAGCTGGTATAAACTTGCACCAATAGAATAAAAGTCAGAATAAACTTCAACAGCATGACTCATTCGGCCACTCGCTTCCGGTGACAATGTTGATAAATATTGGCGGTCGACACCGATATTTGATGCTCGCTTATGTAACGCTGATATTTTAGTCGCAAAGCTTAAATCGTATATTAATGCCTGAAAATTTTCATCAATGTAAATATTGTCAGGGGAAATATTATTGACGATGAACCCAAGTTGATGCAGTTCAGAAAACAACTGGCAAATACTGACTGATATTTGCAATTTTCTCGCTAAGGTTAGTGATTGTTGAGTGAGTTCAGCAAGAGATTGGCTATGCGCGGAAAATGGAAATAGGGCGTAACAATGTTGTTGCTCATCAAATATTTCAATTGGTGCAACAAGTTGATTAATAGGTAATTTAGATTGTAATTCTGTAATTTTTTTGAAACGGCTAATTACTTGATTATTAGAGTCTTTATTGATTCTCTTTATTAAGTAAGTTTGCTTTTTTTCATCTTCAACAAGAATTAACTGTGTCGAATTTGAAATTTTTTGTTGTTCCTTAATTAGCGTAAATCCGTGAAAATGTACCATTTCTATAACATCAACCTTGCTGAATTCAAGCCCTAAAATATGCTGATGGACTTCAAAATAAATGAATCGAGAATATTTGCCATTGTATTTGATTTTTAACTAAATACTAAGCTTATATTTATCTGAATAGCTTAGCAGCACTAGAAACAATGTACAGATGAAATAACATCGATTTAACAAAGTGGCCATACTTGTCTTTTTGTTATTTAGCCAAAAAGTGTCCAAGTTGTTACAATAGTTGCTATTGGTACATTTTATTTAGATAATGCCATCATAACTTAGCTTTTTCGCTAACAAACCGGATTTGAACATTTCTTAAAGGAAGCTATAGCGATAGCTGCACTGCGTCTTATAAAGCTCAGCAGTAATAAAATATATTTAAGCCATGGTAACAATGGATAAAAATAAAATTCTTGAAGGGAAATAAATGTTCAGGCCAAACCATCTTTCTGCAGTCATAAGCTCTGCATGTTTTACCTTGCTACCGTTTTCTGTCTTGGCAGAAACACTTGCTGTCAATAATCAGCAAATTAAGCCGTCAGCGAATGAAGAAAATATTGAGGTTATTGAAGTTTACGCGCAAAAACGTAAGCAAAAAATCAATGATGTTGCTGTCGCTGTTTCTGTTATTGACGGTGAAGCGATTGATCGTCAGCAGCTTAAAGACACCACTCAACTTTCAGCATTAGTGCCAAATTTAAAAGTCACCAATAATGCCGGCGAAGGTACACCCCCTGCGTTTAATATTCGTGGCATTGGGATGATTGATTACAACACTTCAACTATTTCACCTATTGCGGTTTATTCCGATGGTATTGTCAGTGGCAGTGCAAATAATTTGTCGGTTAACCTATTTGACTTAGAGCATGTGGAAGTATTACGGGGTCCTCAAGGGACATTATTTGGTCGTAATACTACCGGCGGTGCTATTTTGTTACGTTCAAAGCAGCCTGAACAGGAATTTGGTGGCTATATTAATGCCAGTGTTGCTGAATATGACACGTTATCGTTAGAAGGTGCGGTAAATATTCCGGTTAGCGATACGACGGCAATGCGCTTTTCGATGAGTCATCAAGATTATGACTTTTCTACGAATAACTTAATGCCTGGTCAGCCTGATGGTGGTTTAAAGCAAACTAACTTGCGATTAATTGTTAAGTCCGAATTTGATAACTTAACCATTACCAGCAAACTTCACTCAGAAGACTGGTCAGGTAAGCCTAAACCTATCGCTAGCCTAGGCATTAAAAGAGTTGATGGTAGTGATGAACTCTGTTCAGCGTCACAAGCTGGTTCTAGCTTATGTATGGATAACTTTGGTAATCAAGTAGGTGGTAACGATTTTTGGGATGTTAATGCCGATACTGCCGATCGTAAACATGATACCGACAGCTGGGGTGCCAGCGTTAAATTAGAATGGCAGCTAAATGCCGATATGTTGTTAACATCAATAAGTGGTTATCGTTCATTAGAGCGTTTTCATTCGTGGGATTCTGATGGACCAGGGAATTTAGTAGAAGGCTCCATGGGCACTGATAACACCATTTTCAGTCAAGAGTTAAGTTTGGCGGTTGATTTAGGTGATAGCCATTGGGTTAGCGGTTTATTTTATGTTGACGAAGAGATAAAGCAAAATAACGACTTTGATTTATTTCGAGATTTTCGTGTGATACCTGGCTTTGTAGGTCCTGCGCAGTATTTCTATAACAATAAGCTTAAAAATGAGTCTGTCGCGGTTTATTCACAAATTGATCATAAACTGAATGACACATTTACCTTTACTGCTGGCATACGTTATACCGATGAAACGACCGATTACGATGTTAAAATTGATAAAGAATCGGAAATTGATGGTTTTGAATCACGCTTTCTAACTAATTTAGGTAGTGTTGACGGTGATGAATTTTCTGGCAAGTTAGCGTTAAATCAAAAGTTGAATGAGCATTCTTCTTTGTATTACAGCTTTTCACGTGGTTATAAAAGTGGCGGTTACAATGCTGGCTATTCAACAAGCCAGCCACAAGTGGATGAGTCTGATTACAACGCTGAAAAACTTAATGCTTATGAAATTGGTGCCTATTTACAGTTTTGGCAACAAAATGCCCGTTTGCATTTAGCAGCATTTTATTACGATTACCAAGATCAACAAGTTTTTGTGAACCTAACTCAAGGTATCGCGGTAAATCATGTTTTAAAGAATGCGGGAGACTCAACCATTTATGGCTTGGAATCTGAATTGGTGCTCACGCCAAGTCATGATTGGGAGTTGCGCTTAAATGTTGGCTACTTACCTGAAGCTAATATGGGTGAATTTAATCACAATGGCGTTTTAGTTGAAGATAATCGCTTACCTTTTGCTTCAAAGTGGAATGTTAGCGGCGCTATTGTTCATGAAATGGCAGTGATGGGGCGTGACTTAACAGCGCAGTTAAGTTTTGACTATCAATCTGACTTTTATTTTGACCAAGAAGAAAATCCATACACAGAGCAAACTGACTTTATCCTTATTAATGGTCACGTCAGCTATGAATTAAATCAAGCATTAACAGTAACGCTATGGGGTAAAAACCTAACCAATACCGAACATAGTGAGCTAAGATTTAACTCGACTGCAGCACTTGGTGCCGTAACTGAACTCAAGGCGGCAGCAAGGCAGGTTGGTGTCGAGGCAAGCTATAAGTTTTAGTTGTTGATTCGATATACAAATCGTAATTATGAAAGCTGAGTTAACCTCAGCTTTTTTATATCTCCATTTTAATGGTCAACCAGACTGACAAGGAGAAATCGTAATTATTGAACTAATGTGAAATTTCGCTAAATTATTCTATTACTTATAATTTTTAGTACTTTCCATAAAACGCTTTTTCAGGTTTACATTGACCTAAACGCTTGATATTTTATTCCTACTCGTAGTACTCCTAACAATAATAATAAGAGAGAACTCATATGAAATGGAAGTTATTGTGGCCAGTTTTACTGACCTTACTTATCCCACTTGCTGTTGCTTGGTTCGTTTATCCAAGTCACTTACCGCCAAAGTTTGGCGTGTTTCCGCCGCAGTTTGTTGCTAATGCCCCAGGCTTTAGCCTACCTTATTTTCTAGTGATGCTTGCCGGTGTTCTATATATAGGTGGCTTGATATTAATGCCAAAATACTTTGGTTTTAAAGGTGCACCAGTTGAACCTCGAGCTAAATCTACTAAGTCTTTACCTTGGTGGTTTTGGGCTGGTGGTATTGTAATGGGCTTTTTCTGGTGGTTAATGTGGACTCGCGTGACGCCATTTGGCAATTTAGTCCATTGGGCATTTACGCCGTTATGGTGGGGCTTTATCTTTTTCTTAGATGGTATTGTTTATCAACGAAACAATGGCGCTTCTTTATTTTCTAAAAAACCATTAACACTTTTAATTGCCGCAGGCGTATCTATTGTTGGCTGGGTATATTTTGAATATTACGATTACTTTGTTTTAGGTAATTGGTATTACCCTAATTCCGATAAAATGGGTTGGTCTAATACGGTAATAACTATTGAGTTTTTGATCACCTATTCAACTGTAACTCCAGTGCTTTTTCAGTGGTTTAACTTGCTACATACTTTTCCAAAAATGAAAGCTAGATACCAAAATGGCCCTAAAATGGCGCTAAATGGCAATCATATGATTTTCATCGGTTCAGTGTTGATTGCTGCTATGGTTTATTGGCCTTACGAGTTATTTTGGGCTGTTTGGATTGGCCCTTATGCGGTAATGACAGGTATTTTAATGCGTTTAAATATTTGGAACCCGTTTACTGATATTGCCCAAGGAAACTGGACTGCCGGAGTACTTATTGGCGTTTCATCTTTGCTTAATGGTCTGTTTTGGGAAATGTGGAATTACGGTAGTAGCGCTGATAAAGCTTTAGCAGCCACTAACCCGAATTACTGGATTTATGATATTCCGTACGTCAATGTTATTCATATTTTTTCTGAAATGCCGCTGTTAGGTTATTTTGGTTATATCCCATTTGGTGTCCTCGTTTGGCAAGTGTTTATTTGGAGTGGTAAGTTCGCGGGCTTTGATTCAGATATTCTTATTAAGCCAGTACCGCTAGAAGCAGCAGAGCAAGACGCTAGCACTACATCGGCTTAACAATATGGCTGATATAAACCACGATCCCTTACCTTCATGGCATGAAGGTAAGGTCAAGCAGCGTATTCTTGATTTTATCGAGCAAGTAACCACACCTGATTCCGCGCATTATGTTGCGGAAGATGAGCGTATCGCTACCTTTGATAATGACGGAACCTTATGGGTGGAAAAACCGTTATTAGCGCAAATGGCGTTCTATAAACGTGAGTTGCTTGATGCTGATGTTCTGGAAAACGGTTCGAAGTTAAAGCGGGTAGCCAATTGGAGCATGAAAAGTGTGCGAGACTTAGGTGGACTGACGAAACTGTTAGTTGGCTATTTTCGCTCAGGTCTTACTACTGATGAATATCGCGCAAAAGTTTCACAATGGATAACACGAGCTAAGCACCCAAGATACCAACGAAAATATACTGATTTAGTCTATCAACCAATGCAGGAAGTTATGCAGCTATTTGCTCAGCATGGCTTCACTAATTATATTGTATCTGGTGGTAGCGCTAACTTTATTCGACCTTGGGCCCAAGACATTTATGATATCCCCGAAAGTCGTATTATTGGCAGCAGCACTAGAACACGTTTGTCTCAGCGCGGAGATGAACTAGCCGTTAAGCTCGAACCCATTCCTTTTTCATTTGAGTATCGTTCAGGCAAAGTCTTAGGTATTGAACGTCGGCTTGCGAAAAGGCCTATTGCGGCTTTTGGTAATAGCTTAGGTGATGTTGATATGTTGCGCTGGGCACGAACCACACAGCAGTCGCTATGTGTATTGATTCACCATACTGATGATGTGCGTGAGTATAAATATGGCCCTGATCCTCGCCTTTATTTTGGTAAAAGCACATTAAAGTTTGCTAAAGAGCAGAATTGGCAGGTAGTGGATATGAAAAATGATTGGCGAACGATATTTAGTTTTGAACACGATGAGAATTTTTCAAAGGAAAATAAATGAATTCAGTACCTGTGCATTTCACGGTAGTCATCAATTTTATATTGGCGTTTATACCCTTTATTTTGGCATTTTACTTATTCAAAGTTAGCCATCATCGCAGTGTGCTTTGGTGGTTATTGTCTTTGGTGTTTGTTGCGTTTTTACCTAATAGTGCTTACGTGCTGACTGATATTATTCACTTTATTGCTGCGGTGAAATCACCTAACATTTCAACAGCATATTTGTTGCTAGTGTTGGTACCGTTTTACATAATATTTTTATTGGTTAATTTTGAGTTTTATGTCATTTCAATTCAATGGGCTGATCGATATTTAAAACATCTTAATCAAGGATTTCTAAGTAAAGCATTTGTGCCTATTATTCATTTGCTAGCAGCTATTGGCGTGTATTTAGGACGTTTCCAACGCTTAGAAAGCAGCGATATAATTCATCACCCTATCATTGTTTTTCGAGATGTTTTAGTCGATATCAGTGGGGGTAAAAGTATGTTGATTATTATTGCTTTGTTTTTACTATTTTATAGTTTTTATGAGGTATTTAGTCGGGTAAACAATGCCATAAAAGCTAAGGTAAAAGCACATATGGCGACACACCCGATGAAAGCAGTAACCACTTAGGTTTTCTAATTTTTAAGTATAAAAAAGCCGCTATTAATAGCGGCTTATGTTTAGGTCTTTTCCAGACATCCTGTCTTTTATAGCATTAGTACATCCATGCACGTCAAGAACTAGTAACTATAGTACTTTAGCTATTGATTGCGCTAAGTAATCAACATTGCGGTTAGCAATACCGGCAATACTCATGCGGCTTGAACCTACCATGTAAATACTGTATTCGTCTTGCAACTGTTGTACTTGCTCTGGCGTTATGCCTAAGAATGAGAACATACCTTTTTGACGAGGAATAAAGCTAAAGTCACGAGTAACGCCGTTTTCGATAAGTTTATCAACTAACAACTGACGGTTACCGTTAATGCGATCACGCATTTCTTTAAGTTCTGCATGCCATTGCGTACGTAACTCATCAGAATGTAAAATTGTTTCAACAATCGCGGCACCGTGTGCTGGTGGCATTGAGTAGATACAACGAATAACCGTTAGTAATACCGAGTTTGCCACATCAACACTGTGCGAACTTTCACCTATGATGGTACAGGCGCCAATACGTTCACGATATAAGCCAAAGTTTTTCGAACAAGAGCTACATACAATCATTTCTTTAACGCTGTCGGCCATTAAACGTAAACCGTATGCATCGTCGTCTAAGCCTTCGCCAAAACCTTGGTAAGCCATATCAACAAGTGGTAAGAAGCCAATGTCTTTCGCCACTTCAGCAACTTGTTGCCATTGCTCTTTATTTAAATCCATGCCGCTTGGGTTATGACAACATGCGTGTAGTAACACCGCATCGTCAGCCTTAACTTCTTTTAAAGCGGCTAACATACCGTCAAAATTAAGGTTTTTGTTTTCATGATCGTAGTACGGATAAGTTTTAACGACTAAGCCAGCAGCTTGAAACAAACCAGTGTGGTTTGCCCATGTTGGATCACTTACCCAAATAGTTGCGCCTGCTTTGCATGAATTAATAAATTCAGCAGCAACGCGTAATGCACCTGTGCCACCAGGCGTAGAAACGGTACGTGCACGGTTTTCAATCAAGACTTTATGATGACCGAAAACTAATTTGCTCATTTCTTCGTTAAAAAGTGGTGAACCCGTAGGGCCAATATAAACTTTGGTATCTTCGGTATCGAGTCGGTATTTTTCTGCGGCCTTTACACAATCTAAAACAGCGGTATGGCCTGCTTCATTTTTATAAACACCAACACCTAAGTCGATTTTTTGAGAATTTGAATCTTCACGATATTTAGCCAACAAGCCTAAAATAGGATCGGCAGGCAACGCCGTTAAGCTACCAAACATTTCTGGGTTTACCTTGTACGAAGAGAGGGAGTTAAGCGATTTAACACCGATGTTGAATACGCTGCATTAATCCCTGTTATTAAAGGGCAAGCATAACGGCAATAAGGCTAAAATTAAAGCATTAAGGTTAAAAAAAGCGTTAGAAAATAGTCTAAAAAAATATAGCTGATAATTGTCAGTTATTTGTCTTTTACTTTAAACAAACTATTTTTTAATTTTAACGCTAGCTCTAATTAACCAAAATGTTTAAAAAGCACCGAAAAGTGTCTTTTTATCTACATTTTTGGCGAAGAACAGCGCTACTTTGTTCGTTCAAATAGCAAAACAAAACGGTCCGTTTTACGACGTAATTCAGGGGAGAAAACAGATGTGTTGCGCGTGTCATTTTTATTTTCCAAAAACGTGGCTTGTTTAACTAAAGTAAAACCATATTTTTTTAAGTCATTAATAACAAACTTAGCTTCAATTCTGTGTAAGGTTTTCGTGTCTTGTGCACCGCGCTTGTTTGCAGCACTGTGATCGACAACTAACAATTTACCACCAACTTTCAATGACGCTAACACTTGTGGCATCACCACGTCAGCTGGAAAATCCCAACCTTGATCTTTGAAAAACATATCATGGTAGCCTAAGACTAAAAATGCACTGTCAAAATGGTTGTTTTGTAGTTGTAAATCTGGCGCTTCACTTAGCAGATAATTAACATTTTTAAGTCGGTCATTAGCTAGGCGCTGTTCTAATTCTTTCCCAACAAACCCTAAATACGCTTTAGGTATTTGCAAAACAACTTCGCCTTCATTGCCAACTACGCGTGACAGTAGCTCCGAGTAATAACCGCCACCAGCCAACAAGTCGAGCACTTTATCACCATGCTTTACACCGACAAAGTCGATTATTTCTGCCGGTTTACGAGAAGAGTCGAGTTGGATATCACTTTTTGTTCTATTGGCTAAATCAAGTGCCAAGGTTGCCGTAGAATTTATTGCGATAGCAATTACGGCAGTAAATTGAATTAAACGAAGCGTAAAGTTAGTCATTGGTAAATATTCCTAGCGTATTATTATTTTTACTAAAACTGAGTTTAAGCTAATCGTTTAAAATATAAACTATTTTACTGTTTCAATTTATGTACCTAGAGGGAAGTAATAGGGAGCAGAAAGAAAAAGCCAGTAGTTAGTGCTTAACTACTGGCTTTAGATTTAGGTTTGTATAGTTGAAATTAATTGCGTGACAAGAAAGTTAGAAGTTTCCTGAAATAGCGGCAACTAAGCCAATGATACCGCCAAAAACACCACCCCAAACGACTAACCAGCCTAAGTGCTCGTGAATCATTTTTTGCACTATTTCTTTAACGAGTTGTGGTGTTAGTTCATTTAAGCGTTTTTCAATAATGTCGCTGACTTTATCGCGCATACCTGCCATTACACTTGGCTGCTCTAACTCTTCACGTAAAATGGTATTGAATTCTTCACTTTGGCTGATCTCAACAACAGATGTGCGCATTTTTTCAATAAAAGGTTCGCGCATTGGCTGCAACGCTTCGGTGCCGCCTACCATTGCCAACATGCCGCCAAATGATGATTGCTCTACAACACTAACTAAATTGTCAAATGCTGGTGATAAATCCACTTTGTTGATCACAGGTGCTAAATCGATAGTGGTCGCTGGATTATCATTACCAGCTAAAAATCGATCGATGTTTTCTTCGGTAAAAAACTGTTCCATCATTAAACTACGAATGGCGAGCTTAAAGTCTTCAAAACGTGCCGGAATAACGCCTGAGCCATATAAAAAAGGTACACGTTCAAACAACATATGTATTGCCAACCAATTGGTTATTGCGCCCGATAAGGCAAATAAACCTATGGTGAAAATAATATTATTTGCAAACGCATAGCCAAGAATAACAGCGATGAATGCTAAGAAATTAGTGATAAAACTTTTATTCACGAAAGCTCCGCAATGTCTTATAGCTTACAGCTATAAGTGTAGGTATTTGGATTTATGGCGACTATGTTATCAATTGCCCGCAGTTGCGCCAATAATTCATTTATTTTCGGCGTTTTTTTCGCAAAAACTAGCACCGAAAAGCATGTTCTGATTTACTAAGTAATATAAAAATTATAATAAAGGGTGCTCATGAAATTTAATAAAATGTTTTCAGGTGTAGTGATGGCTTTTGCTGTGTTGAGTTTATCGCTAAGTTCAGTGGTGAATGCGAAGCAAAGTGTTCAGGAACAAATAATGGCACGTGTTGCTGCTGAAAATGCCTTGAAAAATAAGGATGAATGGCGAGCGGTAGCGATTGAAAATATGGTGATGATGACCTTGCCACACGGTAAAGTAGTGATTGAATTAGCACCACAATTCTCACCTAAGCATGTTGAACAATTTATGCGTTTAACAAAAGAAGCCCACTATGATGGTAATAAATTTTACCGTGTTATTGATGGTTTTGTCGCGCAAGCAGGGCCAGAAGATGGCAGTAGCTCTGATCGTTCAGTTGCAGAATTAGATCTTGAAGGAGAATGGCAAACAGACAAAGATTGGTCATTTACCTTAGTGCAAAACAAAGACTTATTTGCCGAGCAAACGGGTTTTAAAGACGGTTTTGCTTTGGCAACCAATGCCAGTGAAAAACGTGCATGGTTAACACATTGTCCTGGCGTTATTGCAATGGCACGTGGCAATGACGCAAACTCAGCATCTAGCCATTTTTATATAACTAACGGCCAAGCACCAAGATACTTAGACCGTATTATGACCATATTTGGCCGCGTTATTTACGGTATGAACCACGTGCAAGCAATCACTCGAACAGCAACAATAGACGGTGATACTGAAGTGCCTAAAAGCGCTTATACAGCGATAATTTCTATGAAAATGATGGCCGATGTACCAGAAGCAGAGCAAATCCAATTAGAAATTAAAAATACCGAAAGTGCCTTATTTGCTACAAAATTAGCTGAGCGCATTAAACGTGACAATGCTTTTTTCTTTAAGAAGCCACCACCTGTGCTTGATGTTTGTCAAACACCGGTACTGACTCGTTTAGTAAAAAAGTAGCTTTTACTTAAGTTAATAATTATTTACTGAGTGTGATTAGCTAGCATTACGTTGCTTGTATTGTTCTTTCGCTTTACGGCCTTTGCGATAAAGTGCCGGTCGTAATGCTTTTCTTAAACTCGGAAATAAATAGGAAACAGTGGTTAACCAACCACTGGCACGGGGTAGTGATATTTCTACTGCTTCACCACGAGCACAACTAACAATAGCATCAGCAACTTGTTGTGCGCTACTCATCGGCTGCGAGAAAACAATATCTTCTACTTCATCGATTTCCGACATAATAAAGCCAGTGTCAATTGGTCCTGGTGAAACAACACCAACATTAATGTTATCGTCTTTTAATTCATCAGATAGTGAGTAAGTAAACGCTCGCAAACCTGCTTTTGTCGCGGCATAAGTTGCAGCGCCCTGTAATGGTGTTCTTCCGGCCAACGAACCAACATTGACGATAGCACCGCCACCTGCTTTTTGCAGATAAGGCAGCATTAAAGCAGATAACTGAATCGGCGCACGTAAATTAACATCAACCATTTGTGCCAAGTCTGTAGCCTGATTGCGCATCACATCGCCACGTTGATGAAAACCTGCATTATTAACGAGCACATCAACAGAGCCGAATGCTTGCGCTGCTGTTTCTAATAATGCTTCATTTGCCGCGGAGTTATTAATATCCATCGCAACATTGATAACAGAAGTTATTTTCGCCAATTCATCGGTAATGACATCCAGTGCAGTTTGTCCACGAGCCACTAAAACTAAGTTGGCACCTAAGTTTGCAAAAGTTCTTGCCGTTGCCGCACCTACACCAGCAGATGCGCCAGTTATGATGACCGTTTTGCCTTTGAAATCGCTACTCATAAGTAAGTTTCTCTATCTCGTCAGTGTGAAAGCTAATGTTGTATGTATTCTGTTACAGAAAACTGTGTAAATAAATCGTTAAAATGGTGAAAAATTATCGTCAGTTTCATAAGATATCAGCATAACAATAAAGGGATCGACAATGAAAATTAAATATTTGGCGGCGGCCATTGTAGCCAGCTTAACCCTCTCGGCATGTGTAGCAACACAAACTAATCAAAATTCAACACCACAAAGTGCAGCAATTGAAACTAATAGCAATAAAGTTTTTAGCCAAAACTACGTATTTAAAGAGTTAGAAAACGGCTTAAGAGTATTAATTGTTAAAACGGATTACCCAGACCTAGTGTCAGTACAAATTCCAGTTTCTGTTGGTTCTCGTGATGAAGACGAAGCGGGCAGAACAGGCTTTGCTCATTTCTTTGAACATATGATGTTTAAAGGCTCTGAAAAATTCCCACAAGACGTTTATGCCGACTTATTCAAAAACGCTGGTGTTGATAACGGCGCTTACACCACCAATGATTACACAAACTACCACTTAGATTTTTCTAAAGACCATTTAGATAAAGTATTAGAAATTCAAGCGGATCATTTTAAAAACTTAAGCTATACCGACGCCCAGTTTAAAACTGAAGCGTTAACGGTAAAAGGTGAGTACTTAAAAAATAATGCTAGCCCAATTCGCAAATTGTTAGCGGCGGTGCGTAAAGAAGCCTTTGATACTCATACCTATAAACATACCACTATGGGCTTTTTTGAAGATGTTGAAGCTATGCCTGAGCAATTGGCTTATGGTGAAAAGTTCTTCAAACAGTTTTATAAACCAGAATATGTATCACTAGTTATTGTTGGTGACGTTGAACCTGAAGCCACCATGGCGATGGTTGAAAAGCATTGGGGCAACTGGAAAAAAGGTGATTTTGTTAATGATATCGCCCAAGAGCCAGCACAAACTGCACCACGTTATGTTCATGAAAAGTTTGATGGATTACCGGGACATTGGTTATTAGTGTCTTATAAAGGTACTGATTGGCAACCGAAAAAGAAAGATCGTGCTGCGCTCGATTTAATTTCTGAACTGTATTTCTCAAATAACTCAGCGTTATATCAAGAGTTAGTGGTTGATAAACAATTGGCGAGCCAAATGTTTAACTATAACCCGGAAACCAAAGATGCCGGCTTGCGTCATGTTTTCATTAAAGTGAATGAAGAAAAAGATTTAGCAACCGTGCGTGATGCCATTAACCGCACTTATGCCCAAGCGCGTACAGAACTCGTTTCAACTGAGAAATTAGATAACTTAAAATCAAACTTAAAATATAGCTTTGTTAATAGTTTAGATTCTTCAGAGTCAATTGCATCAACCCTTGCAAGTTATATGCATTTTGATCGTGACCCAGAGACAATCAACTACTTATATAACAGTTTTGATAACATTTCAGCTGAAGATATCAAACATGTAGCAAACAAATATTTTATTGATGATAACCGCACGACAGTGACGCTTTCTGCACTTGATAAAGTAGACGCATTTGCACAAGAAGTTGATTTAAATGCCGCGGTTGCGAAAATTGAAACAGATAACGCTAAGCCTAAAACGGCACAATTTGCGGTATTAGATAAAACCAATGACTCGCCTTTAATTGATGTTAACTTTTTATTCTACACTGGCGCGGCTGCAGACCCTATCGGTAAGAAAGGTGTGGCAGCATTAACGGCACAAATGTTAACGCAAGGCGGTTCAGCAACGCAAAGCTACAAAGATATTCAAAAAGGTTTATATCCGTTAGCAGGAAGTTTTTCCTCGCAACTTGATAAAGAAATGATGTCGTTTACTGGCCGAGTTCATAAAGACAATGCTGAGCAATGGTATCAATTAATTAGCGACCAATTATTGAATCCAGGCTGGCGTGAAGATGACTTTAAACGTCTGAAAAAAGAATTGATTGACGGTATTAAGTCAGGCTTAAAATCTTCAAATGATGAAGAGTTAGGTAAAGAAGTACTTTATAGCGAATTGTATCAAGGTCATGCCTATGAAAACTTTAACAGCGGTGACTTGTCTGATTTAGAGCAAATTACCCTAGAAGATGTCAAGGCTTTCTACGCAGAGCAATTAACGCAAGCTAAGCTGCATTTAGGTATTACCGGCGCTATGCCAAGCGACTTAAAAGCGCAGTTAATGACAGACTTAACAGTTTTACCTGTGGGTGATGAAAAACGCTTAACTATTGCTAAAGCGCCAGTGCTAAAAGGCCATCATGCAACAATTGTTGAGAAGAACGCTCAATCAACAGCAGTTTCTTTTGGCTTCCCAATCGATACTATTCGTAATGATAAAGATTGGGCTGCACTTTGGTTAGTACGTTCGTACTTTGGTGAGCACAGAAGTTCAAACAGCTACTTGTACCAACAAATACGCCAAGCACGTGGCATGAACTACGGTGATTATTCATATATTGAATACTTCCCGCGTGGCATGTTCCAAACCAAGCCAGACGCTAACTTAGGTCGTTCTAGCCAAATTTTCCAAGTGTGGTTACGTCCATTACGTTCAAACAATGATGCTCATTTCGCTACACGTGCAGCCTTGTATGAATTAGACAAGCTGATTGCAAATGGCATGAGCGAAAAAGACTTCCAAGCAACGCGTAATTACCTAACCAACTACGCACCGCAATTGGTTGCTAGCCAAGACCAGCAATTAGGCTATGCACTTGACAGCGAGTTCTACCAAACTGGTGAGTTTGTTAAGTATGTACGTGAGCAGTTTGCTAAATTAACGTTGGCTGATGTTAATCGCGTGATTAAAGAAAACTTGCAAACTGATGATATTCACTATGTATTTATTTCAGGTGACGGCGAAGACATGAAAAAACGTTTGTTGTCTGAACAAACTTCATCATTGAAATATAACTCTGAGAAACCCGCTGAATTATTAGCGACCGATAAAATTATCGAAAGCTATAAACTTACATTACCAACTAAAAACGTTGAAGTGATTGCGGTTGATTCAGTATTTGAATAGTTAGCTTTGCTTAGAATAAAAAACTGACTGAATGTCGTATGTATAAACACCGCGCTAGTCGTGGTGTTTTTATATTTATAGTATTAAGAGCGTCTGCCCTAAAATACTTATATGCGTACAAGAAGATCGCAAACTTAATGGCATGGGTATTACTCTTTATTTATGATCACTGTATTATGATCAGTAATTCCCGTTCATCAACTATTCAGCTTGAGTTGATATGATGACAACAAAGCTACTATCTTTAGGATATTTATCATGCAGTTAAACAAATCCACGTTATCACTTAAAAAGCCATTTATGGTGTCACTAATTACGCTTTCATTGGCACTTACCGGTTGTGCTAGTACTAACCAAGAAAAAGGCGCTGCGATTGGCGCTATTACTGGTGCGGTGTTAGGTAAGTCGACTAGTAATCATAAAAATAAACGTGCCGTTTGGGGCGCAGCCATTGGTGCTATTGCTGGCGCAGCAATTGGTGGTTATATGGATAAGCAAGAACAAGAGTTTCGTGATGAATTAGCCGGCTCAGGCATTGAAATTGTGCGTGAAGGCGATAACTTACGCTTGATCATGCCAGCTAACATTACCTTTGCAACTGGCCAAGCTTATATTACGTCAGGCTTTTACAATACTTTAGATGATATCGCTCGAGTGCTAAATAAGTATGAAAAAACCTTATTGAGCATTGAAGGCCACACTGATAGCCAAGGTGCTGAACAGTTTAACCAAAATTTGTCTGAACAACGTGCTGGTAGCGTGAAGCAATATTTAACCAATAAAGATATTATTGCTAGCCGCCTTAAAACAATTGGTTACGGGGAGTCACGCTCGGTTGCAGATAATATGACTGCTAATGGTCGAGCACTTAACCGTCGTGTAGAAATTCAAATTATTCCTAATCAAGCATAATTCCTTCGTTAGCTACTTAATAGCAATAAAATACCGCGCACTGTCGCGGTATTTTTATTTTAACAATAAATTTTCATTATACTTTTAAGCTATTCAAAACTTACTGTTCGCACACCCCGCTTTGCGAACACATGTCTGTTCGCACAAAATTAAAAGAAAATTTATCTTTAAATATCAGCTGGTTAAGGTTTGGCATCGTTTGTGCAATATCACCAGTACATCAATACCCATATGCTAAAAAGTTTCAGGGAAAAGAAAATGTTAAAAGATACTTCTGGTCAAGATGTACAGATCAGCCAAACCGGCAAAAAGAAATCATTAATAATGAAAGTGGCAGCTGCAATTTTATTGATAGCGGCTATCGGCATTTTCGTTGTGCCGAAATTTAATAACATGTTTTCGTCGGATATGGCGATTTCAAAAGAGCGCTTACGTTTTGCTGTGGTTGAAAAAGGTAACTTACAACGTGATATTGGCGTGCAAGGTCGCATTGTTGCAGCTAATAGTCCAACACTCTATGCAACGGCGCCAGGTATTGTCAGTTTGTTTGTTAAAGCAGGTGACGCGGTTAGTGAAAACCAAAAGTTAGCTGAGGTTGATAGCCCGCAATTAAAAAATCAATACGAACAAGAACTGGCAACGTTAGAGCAATTAGAACTAGCCGTTGGCCGTCAGCGTATTGAAATGAAAACAACACAGCTAAATAATCAGCAAACGATAGAAATGTCAGCGGTAAATTTAGAAGCAGCGAAAGTTAATAAAGATCGAGCGGTGACCAGCATTAAAGACTCGCTGATCAGCAAAAAAGAGTATGAAGAAAAAGTTGCTGAATTCAAGCGTGCTAGCTTATCGCATGAACATGCCAAGCAAAGTTTTGACTTGCAAAAAGAAAGCATGGAATTTGAATTAAAAACCCGCCAGTCACAACTTAATCGTCAGCAGTTTGTTGTTAATGACCTACAACGACAAGTGAACGAGCTTACTTTATTCGCACCGACTGACGGCATCATCGGTAGTGTAAATATTCGTGAAAAAGATAGTGTCGCTAGTAATACCTCATTAATTACCGTTATCGATTTAAGCGCCTTTGAAGTGGAAGTGAACATTCCTGAAAGTTTTGCTGATGACCTTGGTGTTGGCTTAGCGTCAGAAATTAGCTTTAACGGTGAAAAGCACGATGGCCAATTAGTGGCAATTTCACCTGAAGTCACCAATGGACAAGTGGTTGGGCGTTTGCGCTTTAATGCGAAAACTGTAGCGAGTTTGCGTCAAAACCAGCGTGTTAGCGCGCGCATCTTAATTGAATCAAAAGAAAATATTTTAAAAGTCCGCCGTGGCGCTTTCGTTGCAAGCGGTGGCGAACGAATTATTTACCGAGTAAATGACAGCAATGCAACACGTCAAAAAGTTACCTTAGGTGCTCGTAGTATTGGCGAAATAGAAGTGGTTTCAGGCTTAAAAGCTGGTGATGAAATTGTTATCTCAAGTATTGATGTTTTCAATAATCGCGAACAAATCTATCTGACTAATTAGGAGAAAAACAAATGTTAAGAATGGAAAATGTCAGCAAAATATATCGTACAGACTTAGTAGAAACGCATGCCTTACGTAAGGTGGATTTACACATAAAGAGTGGTGAATTTGTATCCGTTACCGGCCCTTCGGGCTCAGGAAAAACTACATTTTTAAATTTAGCCGGCGCCTTAGAAACCTTCGAAGAAGGTGATTACTTTCTAGATGGTCATAACGTAAAAGGACTCAGTGATGACAAACTCTCAGAAATTCGAAATCAAAAAATCGGATTTATTTTTCAAAGCTTTAATCTTTTGCCTGATTTACCCCTCTTTGACAATGTTGATGTTCCACTACGTTACCGTGGGATGAGTGCGAAAGAACGTAAAGAACGTATCGAACATGCACTAGAAACTGTCGGTTTAGCATCACGTATGCAGCATTTGCCAACCCAGCTTTCAGGCGGTCAGCAACAACGTGTTGCTATTGCTCGTGCCATTGCGGGTGATCCATTATTTTTATTAGCGGATGAACCGACTGGTAATTTGGATTCATTAATGGCGCAGCAAGTAATGGAATTACTTGAAGATATTAATAGCAAAGGCACAACCATTATTATGGTGACGCATGATGATCAACTCGCACGCCGTGCTCATCGCAATATCCAAATTTTTGATGGCCAAGTCAGTGATATTGAAAAATCAGTTGCTGATGATGTTATTCGCAGCGCATAGGAGTTAATTATGTTCAGTTATAATTTTCAGTTGGCGCTGAAGAGTTTAAAAGAACGCCCTGCGCTAACTTTATTAACCATTCTTGCGATAGCGACAGGTTTAGGTTTATACACCACCGTAAAAACCATGAGCTATCAAAGTAGCCAAGTGCCGCTAGCCCATAAAAGTAAAAATATTTTTTTACTGCAAATGGATAACCGTGAAATCACCGCCGATGCGGTAGAGCACCAAGCGCGTATGGTTGATACGACTTACAAAGATACCTTGAACCTGATGCAATTGGAAATGCCAGGGGTTAAGCAAAGCTTTAATTGGTCAACTTATGGTATTTTGAATGTTGAAGATGAAAATATTAATCCACTACAAACCACAGCAGCGGTTGTGAATAGCAGCTTTTTTACCATGTTTGAAACCCCATTCCTTTATGGCAATGGTTGGGATAAAGCGACAGAAGAAAGTGGCGAAGCAGTTATCATTATAAGTAAGTTAATGAATGATAAGCTTTTTGGTGGCCGTAATAGTGTTGGTGAAAGTGTGCGTATCAATACTCATGTGCTGAAAATAATCGGCGTATTAGATACTTGGTATTTAAGCAGTAAATTTTATAACCGCAGTTTTTGGCCCGGTTATCCTGACAACTTCTTTATTCCTTATACCTTTGCGATGGACAATAACCTACCGCGCAGTGCTGGCTTTGATTGTTGGGCGGCTAATGCTGATATTTCACGTTCATTTCGTACTGAGAATAAAGATCGCTTAATTAACTCTGAATGTGCGTGGGTAACGTTTTGGGCAGAAGTGCCTGAAGCCAAAGTTGCTGACTATCGTCAACAAATAATGAGCTATATGGAAAGTGAGCAAACGCTAGGACGCTTTCCCCGTGAGTTAGCGATGTATTTAACGAATCTCAATGATCAATATAACTATGTTAATGGTCGTAATCAGTTTCTTAATACCTTTTCAGTACTAGCAACATTATTCTTTGCGGTATGTTTACTAAATGCAGTCGGTATTTTACTGGCCAAATTTATGCGTCGAAAAAAGGAAGTGAGTTTACGTCGAGCCTTAGGAGCTAAAAAGAAAACCATCATTATGCAGCACTTACTTGAAGTGATTATTATTGGCTTACTAGGCGGTTTACTCGGTATTGTTATTTCTTACTTTGGCTTACAAGGCATGATGAGTATTCGTCTTTATTCATCAGATTACACGGTACGCATTGAAGACATTCAGCCATTATTTCAATTGAATTGGGTGATGATAGCTAATGCATTTGTCACTGGCATTATTTGTACTATCGTTGCCAGTATTTATCCGATTTGGCGTTTGTGTAATATTCCTCCCGCTAGCCAACTGAAGTCACAATAAGGAGAAAAAGTATGGATATTAAACCGATTTTTCTTGGACTAAAGCAAAATAAATTTATGGCGATGCTGATGATTATTCAGATTGCCTTCACCATGGGCGTGCTAAGCAGTTCAGTACTGGTTGCAACCACAACATTACAAGAGTGGAACAAACCTTCAGGCATTCCGCATGAGGATATTGTGCGGATTTCACCGGAGTTTTTTGATGATAGCCAAGATGTTGGCCAAGCAATGTTCAATGACCTTAAACGTGTTAAAGAGATCCCATCAGTTATTAATGCTGCGCCATCAAATGCTGTGCCCTTTACTGCCGAGAATATGATTGATGTTTACTTGGCAACAGAGGAAGACGCACAGGGTTTTAAAACCGTTGTATTTGAATCAGATGAACAAATCATTGATGTTTTACAGCTGTCATTGGTTGATGGACGGTTAATTACTGCGAGCGATGTGGTTAAAGGTGATATTGAATCGACGCCAGAAAGTGCTGCTGAAGTAATGATCAGCCAAGATATGGCGCAGGTGTTATTTGGCGATGGCTCTGCCATTGGCAAAACTATCTGGCTAGCAAAGAATGCCGATCCGGTAAAAGTCATTGGTGTTTATAGTAACTTTATGACTGGCGAACGATTAAATGGTCGTGGTAAGTCATATCAGTCGATTATTCGCCCACAGGTTAAGTGGAGTCAAACTCAACAACCGCATTACCTAATGCGTGTGGAGCAAGGTACAGCGGTTGCATTACTAGAAGATATTATCGACGTATTCTATTTAGAGCGTGGCCGTTATATTAATTCCAGTGAGTTGTTAAAGCGTACACAAAAGCGTATGTATGATGGTCGTGGCAGCCGCGCCTTAACCTTTTTAGTGTTAAGTGTTGTTTTACTGATAATTACAGGTCTAGGTATTACCGGCTTAACCGCTTTTCAAGTAACACAAAAGCGTAAGCAAATAGGAACACGTCGCGCATTAGGTGCTAAGAAAAGTGACATTATGCGTTACTTTTTAACTGAAAATAGTATTTTAACCTTGATTGGATTAGTGATTGGTGTCGCGGTAACTTTATCTATAACTTTTGAGTTATCCGAGCAAGCAGGTCAAAACTTTTTCAACCTCAGTGTCTTGCTAATGACAGCACTTTTACTTTGGGTCGTGAATATTTTAGCTGTTTGGTTTCCGGCTAAGCGTGCCGCTAATATTGCTCCTGCTATTGTGACACGTAGTGCGTAGTTGACCGAAAAACCAGCATAATATTATAAAAAATCATAATATTATGCTGATTGAATTTATTTAGGAAAGGAAGCAAATGAAAGTCTCAGGTATCGTACTATTGTCAGTAATGAGTTTTTTGAGCGTGGCAAAGCAAGGTTTACTTGTCAAAAATGTCACCTTAATATCGCCAGAGCTTGCAATGGCGCAGGAGAATCGCAATGTACTCATTGTTGATGATCGTATTATCGATAATAATGTACGGATTGTGGAGGAAGAAAAATACCGCCATGTTATCGATGGTAGTGGCCAGTTTCTCGTGCCGGGCATCATGGACAGCCACGTTCATGTATCTTCTATACCTGGCATGGGATTTGGTGGAGAAAAGCATGTAGTTGAAAACACTGAACTGGCAATGCAGTACTTTACCCAACAGCCAAAAAGTTTTTTGTACCATGGTGTGACGCATGTTGTTGATCCGAATCCTGGAAAGCACTGGTCAGAATTTGTTAGCGGCGAAATACATCCAGACTATTTTCGTTGTGAAGTGGTCACTTCAAAAGAGACTTTTCCTTATACCGAAAAAACGTCAGATATTGCAGATAAAATTTTCTCGTATTTAGTGCAAGAAAATACTGCCATAGATGACAAAAACTCACCAGAAAATCTTATTATAAAAATAGCTGAATCAGGTGCAGTGTGCATTAAACTGTATTTTGAAAATGGATATGGAGACAGTAACCAGTGGCCATTATTGAGTCGTGCAACACTCAAGCGAATTAAAGCCGCAGCAGTAAAGAATAACCTGATGATTTTAGCGCACGCCAACGCCGTGGATATGTATCAAGCGGCGCTTGATGCTAAGGCTGATGTACTTGCTCATGGATTATGGAACTGGGGTAAATATAGTCGAAATCAGTACTTGCCCAATGAGATGCTGATGCTACTGAATGAAGTTAATAGTAAAGGCATTGGGTTTATGGCGACTCAGCGAGTTATTGCCGGGCTTGGTGAAGTGATGTTACCTGAAACTAAACACAATCCAGCGTTTTTAAAAACTACACCTAAAGCATTACTAAACTGGTATAGAACACCAGCTGCACAATGGTTTACTAAGGAGTTGATTGCAGGATTTGATGGCTTATCGTCAGAAAAAATAGCAGAAATATTTCTTTATGGCCGTACGAGGAAAAATCAGCAGGTAATCACTTATCTTGATAGTGTCCATCATCCAATGCTTATAGCGTCTGATTTTCCAGGAAGCCCAAGCTATGCCAATCAACCTGGGTTAACCACATATCAGGAAATGCAAATGCTGGCGCAAGCTGGAATTAGTCTAAAAGGGGTATTGGCAGCGGCAACTATTAATAACGCGAAACAATTTAATTTAGCAGATGACTATGGCAGCGTAGAAAATGGTAAGGTAGCGAACTTATTGTTACTAAATGAAAACCCGTTGAAAACTATTGAGGCTTGGGACGCTATTGATAAAATTATATTACGTGGAAAAGTTCATGCACGTGATGATTTGAGAGCAAATAAGCCTGTACATTAAATGCAACTAACATATTACAAATACTCCTGAAAATATATGTCATGGATAAAGGTATAAAGATTAATGAAAGCTCGAATACTCGTTATTGACGACAATCCAGATATTGCTCACGCACTAAAGGTATTATTTACCATTAATCAGCTGGATTGTGATCATTGCTTAACACCAGAAGCAGGGCTTTTAGCGCTTGATAACTCGCACTACGATCTAGTAATTCAAGACATGAATTTCACACAAGATACGACTTCTGGTGAGGAAGGTATTGCGTTATTTAACGAAATTCGTCGCCGATTTTCGGACTTACCAATAATTTTGATGACCGCATGGACGCATTTAGAAACCGCTGTTGATTTAGTAAAATCTGGTGCCAGTGACTATATTTCAAAACCTTGGGATGATGACAAACTTATCATCACGGTTAATAACCTGATCGAGCTTAGTGAGTTACAACAAGCGCATCGTAAGAGTGCCTTAAAGCATAATCGTCAACAACGAGAGCTGGCACAACAATATGATCTGTGTGGTATTCGCTATCAAAGTGATGCCATGTTTAATTTATTGCAGATCACCACACAAGTTGCACACGCCGATGTTTCGGTATTAATTACCGGCCCTAATGGGGCAGGTAAAGAAAAAATTGCTGAAATTGTACAAGCCAATTCAAGTTGTCGCCAAGGCCCATTTATTAAAGTAAATGTTGGCGCACTTTCACCTGAGTTGATGGCGGCCGAGTTATTTGGTGCTGAAGCAGGCTCGTATACTGGCATTACGAAACGTCGCATTGGTCGTTTTGAATTAGCTGATAACGGTACGCTATTTCTTGATGAAATTGGTAACTTGTCATTAGATGGACAAGCAAAACTACTACGAGTGCTTGAGACGGGGGAATTTGAACGCATTGGCGGTAGTGAAACGATAAAAGTTAATGTACGTATTATTAGTGCCACCAATGCCGATATTAAAGGCGCAATAGCCAAAGGCGACTTTAGAGAAGATTTATATTATCGTTTAAATGTTATAGAACTCCCTTTGTTGCCATTAAATGAGCGAAAAGCCGATATTCTGCCTTTGGCAGAGCATTTTTTAGGTGAAGCTTTTCAATTGACAGAGCAAGCATGTTTAACGTTGAAGCATTACGCTTGGCCTGGCAATATCCGAGAATTGAAAAATGTCATGCAAAGAGCGTCATTACTCGCTCGTGATAAAATTATTGATGAAAAAATACTGGCCTTAAATGTGCAGTTGCCTGAGTCAACTTCTTCATCGGCTAATACTGAAGAGCTCACCGCAGAAGATATTCAGCAAGCGATTAGCGATGCCAGTGGTGTTATTTCTGAAGCGGCAAAATTATTAGGCCTTAGTCGTTCTGCGCTTTACCGCCGCATGAAAAAGTTTGAGATAGTAGGTTAATGCTAAAAAGGTCTTTATTCCTACGCTTATATGCAGCCACAGCCATAGTGTTGCTGTTTTATGGTGTTGTACTACTTGCTTTACCCAAAGAAGTTAGCTTTATCAGTATTGAAGTCATGCTGGTTAGTGCTGGCTTCTTGTTGGCGTTGTTACTGGTATCTAAGTGGTGCTTAGCGCCATTAATGAAAACACTATCAGCAATTGATAACGGCATTGATGCGTTTAAAGATAACGATTTTAGTCTCACTATTCATAACCAAAATTACAGTGAAGTATCGAGCCTAGTAAAAATTTATAATGAACTGGCAACGGTACTGCGTAATGAGCGTATGGATATTTTTCAACGTGAGCTGCTACTCGACACTGTTATTCAAAGTACCCCCGTGGCAATGGTATTGGTGAATAGTAATGATAAAGTGGTGTATAGCAATTTAGCTGCAAAAGAAATGTTTTGTCAGAGTAGAAAATTAGAGGGTGGTGACTTTACGGCACTTTTGACTAACCTGACACCAGTATTGCAAACTGCAACTCTGGCGCGCGATGAAGGTTTAGTTACTGATTTACAAGACGAACAAGCTTTGGTTTATAACATTAATTGCCAACAGTTTATGCTCAATGGTCGAAAGCATTTATTATTTTTATATAAAAATATGACCAGTGAAATATCTCGTAAAGAAACTGATATGTGGAAGCAAGTTATACGTTTAATTAGCCATGAATTAAACAACTCGTTAGCGCCTATTTCATCATTAACACGTTCAGCTCAAAAAATTATTACGCAACCTGAACATAGCCATATGCTTCATGATGTATTGGAAACCATTGGTAATCGCGCCAGTCATTTACATGGCTTTATTGAGCAATATGCTAGTTTTTCTCGCTTACCAAAACCCAATCTTAACGCTGTAACATTAAAAACTTTTTATCAACAAATTAAAACCTTAATTGGGGTAAGTTGCCGTTTTGACGTGGTGCGAGAGCAAGCAATATTTGATGCTGGCCAAATTGAACAAGTGATCATTAATTTAGTGAAAAATGCTAAAGAATCAGGCTCCGAATTAACGGATGTTAGTTTTGAAATGAAACAGCAAAGCAGGCAATTAATTTTTAATGTTTTTGACCGTGGTACAGGGTTAAGCGCAAAACAGCAACAGCAAGCATTACTGCCATTTTTTACCACTAAGCCAACAGGCACTGGAGTTGGCTTAGCCTTATGTAATGAAATAGTTATTGGTCACCAAGGTAAACTTAGGCTCTATAATCGTCAGCAAGGCGGCTTGTGTGTTAGCTTTAGTTTGGAGCTGACAGACTAGCTTAGCATTACATTTCACTATATTATCAGCTTTATCATCCTACTATTTTACTCATGTAAATTACTGTCCTACTATGAAAACTAAATTAATTACCCGACCGGGTTATGTCTTACTTCAAGAAGAATTAAATAAGCTTTGGCGAGTGGATAGACCTGAAACTACTCGTAAAGTGTCGTGGGCGGCCAGTTTAGGTGATCGTAGTGAAAATGCCGATTATCAATACAACAAAAAACGTTTGCGTGAAATTGACCGCCGTGTGCGTTATTTACGAAAAATACTCGAAGATCTTAAAATTGTTGATTACGGCCCGCAACAAGAAGGTAAAGTATTTTTCGGTGCTTGGGTTAGTTTAGAAAATGACGACGATGAAACCCTAAAATTTCGTATTGTTGGTCCCGAAGAAATATATGGCCGCAATGACTATTCATCAATTGATTCTCCTATTTCACGTGCCTGTTTGAAAAAAGAAGTTGATGATGAAGTTGTAGTAAAAACCCCCGCAGGTGAAAAAATTTGGTATGTTAGTAGTATCCACTATGAGAAATAATCAGTAAAATCAGAGTGCTTTGTCTTATTTGTCTAGTAAGTTCGCATAATATTGCACTCTCTACTTATGTTGATAGTTAATATCGGGAGAAGTAATTGAAAACCTTTCAAAACGTATTTTCAGAAGGACAATGGAAGAAGCCTCTAGAAACAATGGCAAAGGCACAACTAGTTTTATTGTTTGGTAATAGAAACTACGCTAGAAATGATGCAATTATCACTGAAATTCGTGAGCATTTTCCGTCCGCACAAATTGTTGGCTGTACCACATCAGGTGAGCTTATCGACACTAAAATTTACGATGATAGTTTATGCCTTACCGCTATTAGTTTAGAGCATTCAAGACTTGAGGTTGTTTCAGGCAATATTGAAAATAGCTCAACAGCTGAGGTTGCTCAGCAGTTAGCACTGCAACTAGGTCATCAAGGTTTACGGTATGCCATTGTGCTTGCCGATGGCCACCAATTAAACGGTACTGAACTAGTGAATGGGCTACAAGCTAATTTACCTGATAACGTGCTTATTTCTGGCGGACTTGCCGGCGACGGTACTAATTTCTCAGAAACAGTTGTTTGGCACAACGATAATTCCAATACCGGTAATATTCTTGTCATTGGTTTTTATGGCGAGCAGCTTAAATTTAGCCATGGTTGCATTGGCGGTTGGAGTGCATTCGGTCCTGATAGAACAATTACCAAATCAGCCAGTAATGTATTATATGAATTAGATAATCAGCCTGCTTTGGAGCTTTATAAAAAATATTTGGGCCCCTATGCAGAGCAAATGCCTTCATCAGCACTTTTATTTCCATTAGTGCTAAAAAACGGTGATAAATATATTACCAGAACGATTTTGAATATTAATGAAGCAGACGGTTCAATGGTATTTGCTGGTGACGTTCCTGAAGGCTCTGTTGTTCAGTTAATGCGAGCAAACACCAGTAATTTAATCGACGGCGCTGAAATAGCGGCTGAAACTGCATTGGAAAACCTTAATATAACACCTGAATCTGGACTGGCACTGCTTATTAGCTGTGTTGGTAGGCGGCTGGTGTTAGATAAACATACCGAAGATGAATTAGAAGTTGTCAAAGATGTTATTGGAGATAATTGGGCTTATACCGGTTTTTATTCTTACGGTGAACTTTCGCCGCTAAATGGTAGTAGTGAATGTGCACTCCATAATCAAACGATGACCATTACTGCAATATGTGAACTTGATGATTAGAATTTTAAACCGTCTGATAAAAAAGCATCTATCGAAGTTAAGCGCCGATCAAGGTGTTAAGAACTTCATTACGGATATTGAAGATGTTTTTAAACAGCAAAAAGAAGAAAAGGAGTTCATGGAAAGAACATTGACGCTTTCCTTTGAAGAGTTGAACCAAATCAATGCCAGCCTGAAAGAGAATCTTGCCGAAAACAGAGAAAATCATCGTAAGTTAGAGAAAATAGTCGCGAAACAAAATGCCTTATTTGATGCTAGTACTGAAGCTGTTTTTAGTTTTTCTAACGATAGTGTGATTGAAAAAATGAATCAGGCGGGAATAGAGTTTTTAAATATTTCACCTGATGAATATGACGAAAATCAAGTGCATACCTGTGACTTGTTTATGGCAAGAATAGCCAATGTTGATAAGTTTAATCATGATATTGACGAAATAAGACATAACAGTGATGCTCGTATTCATGGCTTTTTTGATACCGTTGATAGTAAGCATTATGAGTATTATTCAGTACCAGAGGTTGTTGATGGCGATTTTATTGGCAGGGTTTGGTGCTGTAGAGACATTACCAATATTCGTGAAAATGAAGCGTTATTGAAACACCAAGCCAATCACGATGCACTTACCGACTTGCCCAATCGGGTGATGATTTTAGATGCCTTAAACCATGCTATAAGCCTTTCAAATAGGCATAACACACTAGTTGGTGTTTTGTTTATTGATCTTGATGACTTTAAAAAAATTAATGATACAGCAGGGCACCATGAGGGCGATCGATATCTGATTGAGTTTGCACAACGAGTAAAATCTGCACTTAAAAATGGCGATATTATTGGTCGACTTGGCGGCGATGAGTTTGTCGTGATAGTTGAAGGTATTAACGATGTTTTAGACATTATTCAAATCAACGAACGCATCCTCGCTTTATGCGAAAAACCTTTTTATATCAAAGATAAAAAGTATTACATGTCTTGCAGTGTTGGTGTTGGTATTTCTCCTGATGACGCAGTTGATGCAGAAGAACTTATTCGTAAAGCTGATATGGCAATGTACCAAGCAAAAAAATCGGGCAAGAATACCTACCACTTCTTTGATGATAAGTTAGATAAAATAGCACTTGAAAGTGTGTTGCTTGAAAGCCAGCTGCGTGAAGCAATTAACAATGATGAATTTATTCTCCATTTTCAACCTAAATTCGAGTTAGAAAACGGTAATATTTGTGGCGTGGAAGCGTTAATTCGATGGCAAAAAACGCCTGAACAGTTGATATATCCTGACGATTTTATCCCGGCTGCGGAGAAAAATGGTTTAATCAGAGATATTACTTATTGGTTGGTAGAAAAAGCCTGTAAAACTATGGTGAGTTGGCAGAATACTTCCATGGCTAATATACCTATTTCACTCAATATATCTGCGCTGGACTTTTCTGATCTTAACTTTACTACTCAAGTCCTTAGTCTGATTGATCAATACCAAATTGATTCATCATTGCTCGAATTTGAACTGACAGAATCTATTTTCTTTGATGATATTGTTCAAGTTCAACAAACCATCGCTACACTGAAGTCACGAAAAATTAAGATATCAATTGATGACTTTGGCACTGGGTTCTCATCGTTTGCTTATTTACGAGATATTGATATTGATTATCTGAAAATCGATAGAAGTTTTGTACAAAATGTTCACCAAGACCGAAAGTCGCACGCGATAGTGAAAAGCATTATTGATGTCGGGATTAATTTAGGTGTTGAGGTTGTAGCAGAAGGTGTTGAAAGTGAATTAGAGATGAATTTATTAGCGGCTGAAGGTTGTCATATTGGGCAAGGATATTTTATGAGTAAGCCGGTAAATGAAAAGGCATTGTGTACGTTTATAGAACAACGGTTGTAGCGTTATCAATTTTGGCTGTTGCATGAGCTTGAACGTTGGTTGATAACGTAACATTCAAAAAAAAGCCAACGCTTTTATGACGTTGGCTTTTTCTTTTACAATAGTTTTAATAAAATTATTGCGCTATTTTTACGCGAATTTTATTATTAGAAACTTTTGTTTCATGTAGTTTAGATAACGCTAATTTTGCTTCTTTTTCATCCGGCATTTCAACGAATGCAAAGCCCTTTGATTTTCCCGTTTCTTGATCTAAAACTAAAGTACATTCCTTAACAGTGCCGTGCTCCGAAAATAAAGTACGGAGTTCTTGTTCAGTTGTTGAGCGTGAAAGGTTACGAGCTAAAAGTTTCATGTTGGCGCCATTAATGTGTGATTGCAGATTGTAATTGTCTCATAGATTTACTGCAGACAAAGTAATTTTGTGCATTTAACTAAAATAACTTATGGTGGCTTTATCGCTATAACGTAGAAAATAAGCTGTATCGTAATTATTAGGTGGAGTTTACAACAGCTGGATTTTGCGCTCTTTATCAACCTCATATTAGGAATTTTTATTTTATGAATGACTTGTACACGCAAGCAATGACGGTATTTTTAGGTTTTTTTGCCATTATGAACCCTATTGCTAACACTGCTGTTTTTGCAGGTTTAGTTGGTGATAAAACTAAAGCAGAACAAGTTAAAATTGCTGCGAAAGCGTTGGTTATTACTTTTTGTGTGGTTCTATGTTTTTCGGTGCTCGGTAAAGCTATTTTTCAATTGTTTGGTATTACGTTGTCAGCTTTAAGAATAACTGGCGGTATTTTAGTGTTCTTAGTTGGTTACCATATGCTTAACGGACAGGGTTCTAAACTGCACTCGTCAGAAAGCCATGATGATTCTGATGTTGCTGTTTCGCCATTAGCTGTACCTTTACTCGCAGGACCAGGCACTATTGCAACGGCGATGAATTATTCTTCTTCAGGGGAAATGTCGGGTATATTAATCACCATTTCTGTTTTTGCCTTGCTATGTTTTATCACTTTTTTTTGTTTTATTTTTAGCGCTAATATTTTAAACGTTATTGGTAAAGCAGGGCTAAGCATTGTGACTCGTTTAATGGGGCTTATTCTTGCGGTTATAGGTACACAAATGATTATTATTGGTGTAACCGCAGTAGCTATAGCCTGACTTAATTAGCCAAGCCTTTTTAATAGTTCAACTTATGTTTGTTATTTATAACAGTAATGCTTTGTCTTCTTTTAACTTGTCGGTAAATATCATAAGTTCAGGCAGCTTTTGGCTTAACGTTGTTTGATTTTCAAAGCTATCAGTTATCGCAGGGATACTAATGTTACTCTTGTTTAAATAACGAGCAAGTTGCTTAGCTCTTTTTTTACTTTCTGCAGGATAATGTTCAAATCCGCCTTTTGGCGCTAACGTTGCTATTTCAATGTTTTGCCAGTTTTCATACCAAATAATATGTATGTCTTTCTTACTCAAGTTTTCCGCTAAAGAAATATTGGCGACTAGGTTTTGAAACGGAGCATATTGGTTATTTGCTTGTTGAAAAGCTTTACTCATAGACTCTTGTGCCAATTTAGGCCGAACGAGAGATAGTAACTTTTTGCTTTCAGCGCTAAGCGTTTGGTTTAATTTAGTCAACTCGTTAGCGCTGCGATAACGCGCTAAATTGGCAAAATAATTTCGAGTTTGCACAACCATCATTAATTGGCTTTCTATGGTGCTTTGCCATAGTGAAATTTCAGGTATTTCAGCACTTGGTACCTCACCTGCAATCAAAATAAGTGCCTTATCTAGCTCAATAACCGCTTTACTTAACTGTTCAACGGTATTATTTACCTTGATTAAATCCCAATGATTGATTGCTAGTTGGCTATAGGTTTCAAATAATGTCGTCAGCTTTTTAGGACGATACTGAAATGATTTATCGATGGCTAACTGAGTTTTTAGTATCGGTAATAATCCTTTACCTGAACTAATGAGAATTTTTTTACTATCGCTACTAGGAACGCTCCGATAAGAATCATGACTAGCAAGGTAAGCCGCATAATCATTGCCTTGAGTTTGAGCGTGTTGTGCTTGCTCAAGTTGCTTTTTGGCCTTTGCCACTTTAGTAAATTCGGCCTGATATTCTTCAGGTGCTAATTTCGCTAGCGTACTTAATGCGGTAGTTAGCTGATGAATGTTTTTATTTGCTTTGGCTATTTCGTATAACCGCAGGGCTTCTTGATGTTCTGCCGACGAGCACGATGTTAGTAGTAATAGTGAAATGACCAGTAAAAAGCTTTTGTAACAAGTTAACATGGCCAATATACCTTTACTTTAATTGCTTGATATAACATTAAAAAATTTAATTTCAAGGTAACTTAAGTGTTTAAAGCGGCAAAAGCAAATGAATGTTCTTGATTTTTTCTCTGTATTTATAATGTGTTAAAGGGTTAATTTATAAAATTAGTTGTCGTAATGTCATGCTTTCGCCACGTTCATTTACTTGTGCTAGTAGTAACTCAGCAGTTGCGATGGCGTCGTTAAGTGCATTGTGAGCATAGTGATCAGGAAAGCCGCAGTTGGCTCTTAATGCTGACAGTCTTAATTCGGAAGGATCATAAGCGACATCTCTTTTATCGAGCCTTTTTTTCGCCACAACTAGCGTATCGATTATCGGTAATGGTGGTGCCATGCCATAAAGCTCTAGACAAGCTTGTCGTAAAAACTGTCGTTCGATACGAGAAAAATGCACTAACATCACTTTGCCAGCTAAGCGGTTAAGTAACTGCTCTACCACTTCTGCTAAAGGTTTGCCTTGGTCTTTTTGATCATCAGTGATTTGATGGATGGTGACGTTATCTGCTTTTAACCGACCTTTTGAATTAATAATTTCATGGTAACTACTGCCGAGCTTAATTTGGTGATGAAACAGATCGACACAGCCAACGCTGAGTAATTTATCGGCGACTGCGTCTAATCCCGTGGTTTCAAAATCTACAGCTAAAATAGGTATTTGCTCAAATGGTGTATTGAGTGCAGGAAAAGGCACAGCAAGAAAGTCACGTAAAGGGCCGTGCGGTGCCTTTTTTAGCATACGTTTGCGTTGTGCCTCGTAGCCGAGTAACCAGCGAGTTAGGAGATGATGATTAAACATAATTATGATCTATTGCTACAAAGTTGATTGACGGCTGTCTTGCATGGTTTTTATCACTTTAAAGGCGTCTTTTAGGTGTTCACGTTCAAGCTTAGAGATTTCTTTTGGCGGTAAGTAGTTATTCGGTTGCTCTCCTTGTTGCAGTTTTTTTGCTTGATGTTCCATACGCAGCATACTTAAAAATTCATAAGCGTCGATAAGGTTTGCCGCTGATGCTTTAGTTAAAGATGGTGTACCTGCTGCTTGTTGTAAACGCTCAATGGTATTTACTGATGCTATGCCTTCTGACAGTGCATAAATTCTTGCTAAATCGACAATTGGGGCAATGCCGTTGTGTTTTAAATCTAAAGTGGCTTTGTTTTCGCCGTCTTGAATTAGCACGAAATCACGGAAAAACCCCAAAGGTGGTCTTAAATTTAGTGCGTTACGGGATAAGTGAGCAATAAATAGTGTGCTTCGTTGTGTTGTTTTTAGCATTTTCATTCGCACTTCATCAAGTAAGCAACTATCTCCATGAACCGTGGTTAAATCGAAGAAAACACTGCAGTGCATTAACGCTTTTGGGTCGGGAGTGTCGATCCATTTGGCAAAATATTTTGACCATTGTGCTTGGGTTTGACACCACTTTGCATTAGTTGCCATAACTTCACCAGGACAATAAATAAAGCCGCAAGCGGCTAAACCATCAGAAACAAACGTTGCTAAGTCTTTAAACCAATAGCTGTGTTGTGGCTGCATGTCATTAGAAATGATCAATGCATTGTCTTGGTCGGAGTGAGCAAATTGTTCCTGTCTTGCTTGTGAGCCTGCCGCTAACCATGCATAGGGAACAGGTGCTGGCCCTAGCAGGTTTTCTGCCATTTCAATTAGTCGAATGGTAAAAGCCATCGTGATAGCGCTAATGCTTTTGCCGACGTGGTCGGCAGTAGTACCTAATTTAGCCATACGAATTTGCAATTTAGGTATCATTTTACTTATTTCTGTAAGCTCGCTAACCGATTTTGCTTTATGAATGACACTGGTAATATTAACTGCATTTTGTCCTTCGTTATTCATTAAGTCAGTTACGGTTACCATGCCTTTAAGTTGGTTGTTTGCGGTAACGGGTAAATGATGAATATGTTTTTGAGTCATCATCATTAGGGCGTCATAGGCGGTATTTTTAATGTCGATAGTCGTCATGTTATCGGTCATGATTGCACTGACGGGTTGCAGAATATCAAGTCCTTGTGCAACACAACGACGACGAATGTCTTTATCAGTAACAATGCCAAGCGGATTTGTATCTTGGGCAATCACTAAGCAAGAAAACCCTCGTTCGGTCATCAAAATTGCTGCTTGTTGAATGCTAGTGTCAGGCCCAACAGTCACCACTGGGCTATGATAAAAATTGGCGATAGAGCTGTTTAACAGTGAAGAATTTAGAATGGCATCTTCATTAACTTGCAACATTTTTTTATTGAGACGCTGCTCAGATGTTTGATGAAAAAAAGCAATCACATCAGGGTATTCGCTTACTAGCTGCTCAAAGGTTTTATAGCAAATGCTGTACAGCAAGGTATCTTCATCAGTCGAAACATTAATTTTCTCATCATTATCGAGACAAAAAACCGTGCATATATCGCCTTCGCCATATTTACCTAATAGCTCATTGTCTTGGGTGACATAGCTCAAAGCCCCCTTGCGTAGAATATAAATGTTCTTATCGCTGATACCTTGTGGTGGTAACTGTTTTCCTCTTCGTACGTAACAAATGCTGATCTCTTTGACGATTTGTTCAATGAGTTTACTTGGCAATAAATCCAATGGCGGTATCGCTTGTACAAATTCGCTAATTTCGGTGAGTGCTGAGTCCATTGCAATATCTCAGGTAAATTCATTGGTTAAAATGATAGAGGCTTGTTGATTGTATTTAGGGCAATTGTCGCGCTTAAGTCAACTGTTTCACCTAAGTCCTAGACTAAAGTTCAATAGGAGCACCGAAAAAAGGTTGCTAGTGTGGTAACTAGAGTAGGTTAAGTATTCGTTTATTCGAAGTTGGTTTTACTGGCTGGTCGAATTAATAGTCAACCTCTCTTTAAACAACAGGTGAAAGCGTATAAAAATCATAAAACGCTATGCCTACTAAGCAAAAAGCTTATTAGGAACAATTGCTAGGAGAGAATGATGGAAGGTAATACAACATATTGGTCAGAAAATCTGCGCCTAATATTATTATGTCTTGCTATCTGGTTCGTGGTTTCATTTGGATTTGGTTTACTGCTTGTAGAACCATTAAATGCGATACGTCTCGGTGGCTACAAACTAGGTTTCTGGTTTGCACAACAAGGCTCAATTTATACATTCGTTGGTTTAGTTTTTTGGTATACCAAAAAGATGAACGAACTTGATCAAAAATACGACGTCGAGGAATCATAATGGATGAGTTAAAACTCTATACATACATTGCGGTATTTGGTTCTTTTGCCGTTTACTTCGGTATTGCCTGGTGGGCAAGAGCTGGTTCTACAAGTGACTTCTACGTTGCGGGTGGCGGCGTTACGCCAATGCAAAATGGTATGGCGATTGGTGCCGATTGGATGAGTGCTGCGTCATTTATTTCAATGGCCGGAATGATTTCCTTCTTAGGTTACGGTGGCTCAGTATTCTTAATGGGTTGGACAGGTGGTTATGTCCTACTTGCTATGCTGCTAGCACCTTACATGCGTAAACACGGTAAGTTTACCGTACCAGAATTCATTTTTGACCGTTATTATTCAAAAACCGCCCGTATTGTTGCTGTTGTATGTTTAATTATCGCGTCATTAACTTATATCATTGGTCAAATGAAAGGTGTAGGTGTTGCCTTCTCTCGCTTCTTGGAAGTTGATTATGATTTAGGCCTTTATATCGGTATGTTCGTGGTATGGGTATATGCGGTATTGGGCGGTATGAAAGGTATTACTTACACGCAAATTGCTCAGTATTGTGTATTGATTTTTGCTTACACAATTCCAGCCGTGTTTATCTCGCTACAATTAACGGGTAACCCAATTCCACAACTAGGCTTAGGCTCTACATTAGCCGATGGTAGCGGTGTTTACTTGCTTGATAAGCTAGACATGGTAGTAACAGATCTTGGCTTTAAAGAGTACACCACTGACAACATGGGCGGCACAGTAAATATGTTTGCTTATACCATGTCTCTGATGATTGGTACTGCAGGTTTACCACACGTTATTATGCGCTTCTTCACTGTACCTTCAGTAAAAGCGGCACGTCAGTCAGCAGGTTACGCGTTAGTTTTCATCGCATTGTTATACACAGTTGCTCCAGCAGTTGGTGCAATGGCACGTCTTAACTTAATGAATACTATTGAACCGGCAGCAGGCCAAAATATGGATTATGCTGAACGTCCACAATGGTTTAAAGACTGGGAAAAAACCGGTTTATTGAAATATGAAGAAAAGAATGGTGATGGCAAAGTTCAATACACTGCAGACAAAGCTACCAATGAAATGGTTAAAGTTGACCGTGACATTATGGTACTAGCTAACCCTGCGATTGCGAACCTACCTAACTGGGTAATTGCACTTGTTGCCGCCGGTGGTTTAGCTGCTGCATTGTCAACGGCAGCCGGTTTACTATTAGCAATCTCGTCCTCTATTTCTCATGATTTGATGAAAGGTATATTAACGCCAGATATGTCAGAGAAAAATGAGTTGCTTGCCGGACGAGTAGTGATGACATTATCTATCATAGTTGCAGGTTGGCTTGGTTTAAATCCGCCTGGCTTTGCCGCAGGGACGGTGGCGCTAGCCTTTGGTTTAGCTGCTTCATCAATATTCCCAGCACTAATGATGGGTATATTCTCTAAGAAAATGAGTGGTAAAGCTGCCGTTGCAGGTATGATCTCAGGTATCGGTGTAACTATGCTGTATGTGTTCCAACACAAAGGTATTATGTTTATTCCAGGTACTTCATTCCTAGGTGATATGGGTCCTAATTGGTTCTTCGGTATTTCACCAAATGCCTTTGGTTCAGTTGGTGCTTTGGTTAACTTTGCAGTAGCGTTTACTGTATTGAAATCAACGGGTCCAGCGCCAGCTCATATTCAACAAATGGTTGATAATATGCGTATTCCTCACGGCGCAGGTGCAGCACACGATCACTAGTGTACTGTGATAATGTTTGTACCACACGGAAGAAAGGCTCCCTTTGTGGAGCCTTTAGTTTTTCATCTTGATGAAGAGTAAGGCAAGCTAAAATTGCCAATTTAGTTGGTAGTAGCAGTCGTTGTTGGATGCAATGCTGTGCAGTAAAATGAAAACAACAGAAAACTAAGGATGATTATGAACCGTCATACAAAAATGGCCTTAATGGTGGCACCGTTTCTTATCTTGGGTGGCTACATAGCGTCAGATTTTTATCTTGAGCATGAAGCAGAGCAACAACGTGTTTTTAATATGGTTCCGTTTGGACATTGTGATGTCATTAATCAAAAGTGTATTTTGAAATCGGGCGATTTTGAGATCAATATTTATGACAATGATGGCAGTACAACCGTCAATTCAACTTTTCCACTTGATAGTGCAACGCTTTTTTTAGTTGATGGTGCAAATCAAGCCAATGCTTATCCTTTAGGTATGAGTGATAGTCCATACTATTGGCAAAGCCCGACGCCTTTGAGAAATGAAATTAGCGCGAAAGGTGATAAATATAAATTACGGGTGATTGCTAACATTAAAGGCGGGCAATATATCGCTGAATTTTATACTCAAACCACTAAGTAATATCCGTAGTTTTAATCAGTTTCCATTTTGTCAGTATGAGCTTTTTTATTAACAATTTTGCTCTACTGACACTTATAAATTGATAGCACTGCGCCATTTCACCGCTAGAAAATACATTTAATACTCCATCCAAAATTTTTAAAATAGCATGCCAATAATTGATATTTAGCTGCATAAAGCCATGTAAATTAACTTTTAATTAATATTTGTGACTTGCCTTCTCTATCTATCACTGAATATTTTATTTAAAATAACAAGTTCTATCCTTTTATGTTTTTACGTGACATGCCAAATTTATCTATTAAACAGAAAGTTACACTCGCATTAATCCTCTTTGTTTTATTAACGGCTACTTTAGTTGGTGCACTGAGCCAATGGAGTGCTAGAAGCATTATTGAAGACAGAATGCTTAACCACGAGCTGCCAAACACCATTAAACAAATTAATGGTGAAATAGATAAAGAAATTTCGATGATGCGAGTGATTGCCGAACAAATAGCCACTGATCCTTTTATTCAAAATTGGTTTGCTGACGGCCGTTCTGAGCTGGGTGAAGAACACTTACTAAAAAAATTATCGGCCATTGCCAGTAGCCATAATTTGAGTAAAACATCTTTTGCAGATCGTGAATCTGGACACTATTGGAATCAAAATGGTTACCTTCGTCAATTACAAAATGATAATGTTGATGGTTGGTTTTATGCCTACCGTGACAGTGGTAAAGATAGTTCAGTAAGCATTTACGCTTACCCCGATTCAGACCAAATAGATCTGTTTGTTAATTATCAAGAAGTAAATGGCAAGGGCTTAGCTGGTATTGCCAAGTCTTTTGAAGATATTGTTAATCTATTAAGTAGCTTTACATTAGAACAAACAGGCTTTGTTTATTTAGTTGATGAGCAAGGAGTTATTCAACTTCATAAAGACAAATCTCTTGTTGGTCGCTCTATTGATAGTATTTATTCACAAAACATTGCGGATACTATGCTAAATAAATCAGCATTTAGTCTTAGTGAAGCACAAGAAAATAAAGAAGATATATTTGTAGCGGCAAGCTTTATTCCTAGCGCGCAATGGTATGTTGTTGTACAAGTGCCAAAAGCAGAAGTGTTTGCCTCACTTAACGAGACCAATGCGCAAATGATCACTTGGTCTTTAGTGGTGACAAGCATTGCCATTTTTGTAGCACTGTTAATTGCTAAATCAATCACTAGACCAATTAATTTACTAGCTGAATTATTCTTACAACTTGGACAAGGGAAGGCTGATATATCGTACCGCATTCCCGAAAGTGGCCAACAAGAATTAGTGAATGTTGCACTCGGTTACAACCAATTTATTACCAAACTAGAAGGTGTGTTTTCTCAAGTATCTCACACAACATTAGCGTTGAGAGAAACCGCTGATGCTTTACAAACTAAGGCTGGTGAAACAATAACTAGCTCAGTAAGCAATGATGAAAACTCTCATCATATTTCTGATGCACTGAGTCAAATCAGTGAAACAGTAGCTGATGTAGCGAAAAATGCTATTCAAGCATCAGATATCGCAGGAAATATTAAAGAAAATAGTGACTCGATAAGCCATGTTATTCACTCAGCGAAATCAGAAGTTGAAGAGCTAGGGCATAAAATCAATGACGTTTCTAATGTTATTAACACCCTTGCTACCAATAGTGAAACGATAGCTAGCGCATTAAGCGTTATTCAAACCATTTCAGATCAAACTAATTTATTAGCCTTAAACGCAGCTATTGAAGCTGCTCGTGCAGGCGAGCATGGGCGCGGCTTTTCCGTGGTAGCGGATGAAGTGAGAACCTTAGCAAGTAAAACGGTGGAATCAACGGCTGAAATTCAAGCGATAATGAAAACTTTAAAAGATACTTCTGCGACTGCTGCAAAAGAAATAACGCAGATTATAGAACAGTCTGAAAACACCACGCAGTCGATTGCTAAAGCAGAAGGTATTTTACAAACCAGCATGGAACTGACTAACCAAATTTTAGATTCAAACCATTTAGTTGCTTCGGCAACTGAAGAACAAGCACTGACTATTAATGATATTAATAACAACATGACAGATATTACTCACGTTTCTAAAGAGAACATGAGCAATGTCGAGGAAATTGTTGGTAATGCTGAAAGCTTGAATCAACTCGCAGAAAATTTAGAGGATTTGGTTATTCAGTTTAAAGGTAAGCATAGCTAGTACACCTTAGGAAAATCATTTTCAGCTATTTTAAGTCATGTTGTGGTGAAACTTTCTACGACTAAAGTATAAACGGGGAAAGTTTCATTCATCTAACGAGCTTGCTATCGTAGTATTGACCATAGTGATAACAATTCACTGAGAATAATACCAATTGAATTAAGTAAGTGATCAATTATAAGTGAGAATAAATATTTAAGGGCAAGGCGCTTGATTGAGCAATAGCGGGCTATTGGGATTGAAAGCAACGCAGATATTGAATATTTAGGCCACTTTAGAATGACCTATTATTTATTTCAATTGGTATAATAAATAGAGAGCTCTTATGTTTCCAAATTGGCAGTTAGCAGGCTTAAGTTTTGCCTATATAGGCTTACTGTTTTTTATTGCTTATATTGGAGATAAATATCGTCATAAGTTAGTGCGAAAAAGCCAAGCGGTAATTTACGCGTTAACCTTAGGGGTTTATTGTACTTCGTGGAGTTTCTTAGGTACCACTGGCCAAGCTTCAAGCAATTTTCTTTCTCACTTGCCGATATACCTAGGCCCTATCTTACTCTTTATTTTTGCTTGGCCTTTTATTCAACGCATTATTCGCGTGAGTTTAAAACTAAACTTAACCTCAATTGCTGATTTACTGGCAGCGCGCTTTGGTAAATCTCATAACCTAGCCATTCTAGTCACAGTAGTGGCGTTAATTGGCACCATGCCGTATATCGCCTTGCAGTTAAAGGCTATCGTGTACTCGTTTCAGCAACTACAGGCAGAACAAAGCTTATCTAATTGGCATTTTGGCTTAATTGTCAGCATTGTTTTAGCGGGTTTTACGATTGTTTTTGGTATCCGTAATATTGATGTTACAGAGCGCCATCCTGGGGTGATGCTGGCGATAGCGTTTGAATCATTAGTGAAGTTATTTTCCTTCCTTGCCGTTGGCATTTTTGTCACTTATGTGTTGTTCGATTCGCCAATGGAAATATGGCGTCGTTCGTCGGCTAATATTCAACTTGATGAACAGCTTAACTTTCCCAATATTATGTCTATGTTTGCCATGTTGGTGATCACCATGGCGGCATTTTTGTCTTTACCACGCCAGTTTCAGGTGATGGTGGTAGAGCTAAAAGATGAAAAAGATACTTGGCTAAGCCGTCGTATATTTCCACTTTATTTATTAGTGTTTGCAATCTTCGCCGTACCTTTAGGATTAGCGGGACATTTACTACTCGGTGACTCAGTGCCATCTGATGCCTATGTGTTGTTTTTACCTTGGTATCAACAACAACCTTGGCTAACTTTATTAACCTTTTTAGGTGCAATTTCTGCCGCGAGTTCTATGGTGATAATCTCCTCAATTGCCTTAAGTACTATGCTGAGTAATGAAATTGTTTTCCCTTGGCTTTATCGCACGAATAAGCATCAGCATACTGATTATGATAATTTTCGACTACGATTATTAACGATTCGAAAATTCTTAGTTATTTTCGTTATAATGCTTGGCTATGGCGTATTTTTAATGGCGTCGCCAGACACATTAAGTTCTTTAGGGGAAATTGCTTTTGGTGCTTTCGCGCAATTATCTCCGGCACTTGTCGCCGCATTTTATTGGCGAAGAGCGACGCTAACCGCAGTTTATGGTGGCATTGTTGTCGGCTTTTCCGCATGGCTAATTTTAAATTTCATTCCACAGTTTGGCCTTTATGAACACCCATTTCGTGATGGCTTTTTACCTGCGAACTCACTCGCGAGTTTACTGTCGTTATCTGCCAATATTATTTCAATGTGGTTACTTTCTCATGTTAGTCGTCAAAGTGTGCAAGAGCGTATGCAAGCCTCGTTATTTATGGAATATCAAGCGCCAAAAGCATTGCAATCACAGCGTAATAAACAAATTAACTACCAAGAACTTGAGTTACTCGTTTCACGCTTTGTTGGTGAAGAAAAAGCAAACGTTAGCTTTGAACAATTTCAGCGTGCAACGGTGAAAGATCAAATGAGCAATGTTGCTTATAATCAACGACTTTTACAGCACACCGAAAATACCTTAGCGAGTGTCATGGGGGCATCGTCCGCACGTTTGGTATTATCTTCCGCGTTGGAAGGCAGAGACATCGCCTTAGACGAAATTGCCGTGTTGGTCGAAGAAGCGTCCAATCAACGTCAACAATACAGTCAAGATTTACTGCAAAGCGCTATTGAAAATGCCAGTGAGGGGATTTCAATTGTTGATAGTGACCTTAACTTAGTAGCCTGGAATAAGAAGTATGTCGACTTATTTGAATACCCAAGCGAGCTGATATATCAGGGAAGCCCAGTTTGTGACTTGATTAGATATAACGTTCGCAGAGGCTTATGTGGTATTGGCGAAATTGATGAACAAGTGAGTAAACGCTTAACGCATTTGCGTAACGGTAGCCCGCATAGCTCAGAACGCGAACATAGCGATGGCAGAGTTATCCGTATCGAAGGTAACCCACTGCCAGGTGGCGGTTTTGTGATGTTATTTTCAGATATTACTGCATACCGTCAAGCCGAGCGGGGCTTAATTGAAGCGAATGTTGATTTAGAAACAAGAGTACAAGAACGTACACAAAAGCTAGAACAAACTAATGATGCTTTGGCGTTAGCTAGAGAAAAGGCCGAACAAGCGCATGTGAAGAAAAGTCTTTATTTAAAAGCTTGTAGCCATGACTTAATGCAACCATTAGAAGCCGCACGATTATTTACTTCAGCGTTAGCCAGCCAAGGAAACTTAACTGATAGCCAGCAACGGCAAGTGGATAATATTGATCACTCTTTAAAAGTCGCTAATGATTTGGTGGCAGATTTAGCTGAAATTGCCCGCATAGAAAGTGGCAATATCAAACCTAATATTAGCTCTTTTTCGGTTAAGTCACTGTTTGAGGATTTAGCCAAGGAGTTTTCTGCTAATGCCATTGATCTCAATGTTGAATTTCGTGTGCATTGTAATTCGCTTTGGTTACGCTCAGATCGAAACCTACTACGCCGTATGCTACAAAATTTAATTGGTAATGCCTTTCGTTATGCTAGCCCGGGAAAAGTACTTTTAGGTGCTAGAACTAAAGGTGAATGTGTTTATATTCAAGTGCTTGATAATGGACCAGGTATTCCATTAGATAAACAAACTATGGTGTTCGAGCAATTTACCCAATTAGATAATCAACAAAGTGCTTCAGCCGGCGGCTTGGGTTTAGGGCTTAATATTACCCAAAGTTTAGCGCAGTTGCTTGGTCACTCTTTAGCATTACAATCTGAAGTGAGTATGGGCTGTAAATTTACGGTTGGCGTAGAGCAAACACAGGCGCAAAAAGAAGTAGCTGTCATTAAGCCAGCGACAAATATCGGTTTGAAAGATGTTACCGTAATGTGTATTGATAATGACCCAGACGTGCTCAACGGCATGATTGAGTTGCTATCGGCATGGGATTGTAATGTATTAGCGGCTGGTTCATATAAACAGGCGATATCGCTCTATGAAGAGCATAAAAATGATATTGAAATTTTGCTAGTGGACTATCAACTTGATCATGACTTCAACGGTATTGCACTGATAGCTGAGTTGAGAAAACTAAGTCGTCAGTACGTGCCAGCTATTTTAATTACGGCAACAACAGATAGTGATTTAGAAGAAAAAACCTTAGCTGCTGACATTGGTTTTATGCGTAAGTTAGTTAAACCTGCTGCGTTAAGAGCAATGATGAGTGCGATGCTAACGAAAAAACTCCAAGCTAAATATCTAGAATAGTCACTTGGAGTTTGAATAAATTGGCTTTATTTTAGTTTTTTAAATTAGTTGTCTTGAAGTTGTACGTCGGCGATATCAAGCTGCGCAATAGCGATAACAGCCTGCGTGCGGTTACGAACGTCAAGTTTACGAAAAATGGCTGTCGCATGAGCTTTAATGGTTGCTTCTGAAACATGTAAATCATAGGCAATTTGTTTATTGAGCATGCCCTGAGCAAACATCATCAGAATGCGATACTGCTGCTGAGTAAGGCTAGCAACACGTTCGGCAATATCATTATTGTCCTGCATCGGTGCTGATTCGCTATATGCCTCAGGTGTCCAAATATTACCTAATAATACATGCTGGATTGCTTTATAAATATCATCTACTGGTGTTGATTTTGGAATAAATCCAGCAGCGCCATAACCCATCGATTTATGTATCGTTTCGTGGTCTTCATGCGCTGAAACGATTACTACAGGTATTTGTGGGAAATGATTACGTACATGGATCAGTGTGTTAAAACCATGTGCGCCGGGAATATGTAAATCTAGCAACACTAAGTCGCTGTCGTTATGAGTACTAAGTTGTTGTTCTAGTTCTGCAATTGTTTGTGCTTCCAACCATTGTGTTTGCGTTAGTTTTAATTTTAATGTGCCTAACAACGCTTGCCTAAATAATGGGTGATCGTCAGCTATTATAATTTTTTCTGGCTGAATCATGTCATCGTTTCCTTTAAAAACCCCGTCTTTAGTGTAGAACGTATAATCATAATTGTTTATTAGACTTTAGGCTAACGGATAATAAATTGATCTAGTCGACTTTTTAAGCGGAAGTTGTTTTAGCGAAAATAGAAGAATGCTATTTGGCGGTGGTAATTTGAAGAATACAGTGCGGTAATAAGAATACCGCACTGAAACTACTTTATTGCATGTACTAACGAAGTGTTATACTTTTTCTGGAATGTTGGCTAATACTGCGACCAATAACTGCCAATATTGTTCAACAGTGGCTATTTGAATTTTTTCATCTGGAGAATGTGGAAATTTGATTGTTGGACCAAACGACACCATATCCCAGTGTGGGTAAGCGGTTTTAAATAAACCACATTCAAGACCTGCATGGATAACCATAATTTCCGGCACTTTATCAAACAAAGATTGATAAGTATCACGCACTGTTTTCATTAGTGCTGAACTAGTATCTGGTTTCCAGCCTGGGTATGCACCTGAAAAGGCAATGTTAGCGCCTGATAAATCAAATACAGATTGCACCATAGTTTGTGCATCTAAGCGACCATCGTCATGTAAACTGCGAATTAATGTCATGGCAACAAACTTGTTACCTTTACTGCGCATAACACCTAAGTTTAACGAGGTTTCTACGATACCTTCAATATCATCACTCATACGTAACACGCCGTTAGGGCAGGCGTTAAGAGCACGTAAAATTGTGCTTTGAGTCTCGACAGTCCAACACTCATCAAAAGTTTCTGGCGAAATTAACAACATTTCGATATCAGTTTCGATTGAACCTAAAGATTGACGCATTGTGGCTAAAGATTCTGCCAACTTAGCTTTGAACGCTTCAACTTGCGTAGCAGCAATAACAAAACTTGCATCAGCTTCACGTGGAATAGCGTTACGTAAACTACCGCCATTTAATTCTGTTAAACGTAAATCAAATTCATTGCTGGCATCAAGTAAAAACCTTACTAAAAGCTTGTTAGCATTGGCACGACCGGTATGAATATCAACACCAGAATGGCCGCCTTTTAAACCTGAAATTGAGAGGTTGAATGATTCAACATCAGCAGGTGCATCTTCGTTAGTAATTGCGAATGTCGCCTCACCATCGATACCACCCGCACAACCCATGTACACTTCACCTTCTTGCTCAGAGTCAGTATTGATCAGTAAATCACCTTCTAACCAACCTGCTTCAAGGCCAAAAGCGCCTGTCATGCCAGCTTCTTCATCAATAGTCACTAAAACTTCTAATGGACCGTGAGGAATGTCATCACTTGCTAAAACGGCTAATGCTGACGATAAACCAACGCCGTTATCAGCACCTAAAGTTGTACCTTCAGCGGTAACCCAGTCACCATCAGCTTCGGTAATAATATAAGGTTTAATTGGGTCAACAAGGAAGTCATGATCGGTATCAGAATTCTTTTGCGGCACCATATCCATATGGGCTTGTAAAATAACGCCCTTTCTATTTTCCATGCCCGCGGTGGCAGGCTTTTTAATAATTAAGTTTCCGACAGCATCTTCTTTAACACTTAGACCTAACTCAGTTGCCCAAGATTGGATCCAAAGTGATATTTTTTGTTCGTGTTTAGAAGGGTGCGGAATGCTACAAATTTTTTCGAAAATTTGCCATAACTTGCTAGGTTGTAACTGTGCTAACTTACTCACGATGTTTCCTTAAATGTTTCAGTTGCCAATGCAGATTGGCGTATAGTCGATGTTTTCAATTTTGGCTATTTATCAGCCATTAAAAACTGCCATTGTTCATTAAAATCGCTACTGGGTTTCTTAGAAAAGTCAGAGCGAACATATTGGTTAATTTTACCTTCAGCAAACGCCATTAAAATATTTGCTAGCGCTTGCTCAGAAATAGTAAAGCCTTTACCTTCTCGTAATTTTCGTTCGCGTAACACTTGTTTAAATTGTGATTCCAGCTTTTCAAAAAACTGATTTACACGTGCACGTAAACGCTCGTTTTCACCCATTAAAGCGTCACCAGCAAGAATTCGACACATGCCTGGATTACGTTCGGCAAATATTAATAAAACATGCAAAATATGATGACAACGAACAAGCGCTTCTTTGTGATCGGTTAAAATGAGGTTCACTCGAGAGAATATAGACTCTTCAATAAACTCGATTAGTCCTTCAAACATACGCGCTTTAGAAGGGAAGTGACGATAAAGTGCGGCTTCAGAAACACCAACTGCAGTAGCAAGCTTTGCGGTAGTAATTCGCTGTCCTGCGCTTGTTTGCAACATGTGTGCAAGGCATTCTAAAATTTGTTGTTTACGATTGATTTTTTGAGTTGCCGGCATAGAACTGATTCTCTTATTTTTGTTATATTTTCAGTGTTAGCACCGAAAAGTTGGCATAATTGTATAGCGTAATTCAGCTGAGTTTCAACAATGAACTCAGCATTTCATATGCTAGATTAACTTTTCAGTGAGTTTTCAAACTTCTGTTGAATATGCTGCACTAATTGCTTGGCCAATTCACTTTTACTGGTTAAAGGTAATACTTTTTCATCGTTAGCAGTAAATACCGTTAAGGCATTGTCATCACTATTAAAGCCTTGTCCAGATTCAGCAACATTATTAGCTGCAATCATGTCGAGGTTTTTACGTGCTAATTTACCGCGAGCATAATGTTCAACATCTTGCGTTTCTGCGGCAAAGCCAACAGTAAATGGCTTATTAGTTAAGGCGGCAACATCAGCAACAATATCAGGGTTTTTCACCAAATTGAGTTGCATTGTATCGTGAGACTTTTTAATTTTTTCATTGGCAATCGTGTCAATGCGGTAATCAGCAACCGCTGCACACGCTACAAACACATTGGCTTCAGTTGCTAATGTCATTGCTTGTTGGTGCATATCAATGGCACTTGTTACTGAAATTTTATGGCAATGTATTGGTGTTGCTAAGCTAACTGGTCCCGAAATAATAGTGACCTCTGCGCCCAATTGTTGTGCGGCACTAGCAATTGCAAAGCCCATTTTGCCTGAGCTGTGATTGGAAATATAACGCACCGGATCAATCGCTTCACGTGTTGGGCCAGCAGTAATTAACCACTTTTGACCAGCTAAAGGTTGTTCTTTCGGCGTGTTAGTTTCGTTATTATGCAATGCTGATATTTGCTGACAGGTTAAATCTACTAATTCATCTACGTCAAGCATGCGGCCTAAACCAATATCACCACAAGCTTGTTCGCCAGCACCTGGGCCAAAAAATGTGTAGCCCCAAGTCGATAATGTGTTGATATTATTTTGCGTTGCAGGGTTATGCCACATTTGCTGATTCATCGCCGGAGCAATCGCTACAGGCGCGGCAGTAGCTAAACAAAGCGTGGTTAACAAGTCATTAGCTAAGCCGGCGGAAATTTTAGCAATAACATCGGCAGTTGCAGGGGCAATTAAAATAAAATCAGCCCACTTTGCTAGCTCAATATGCCCCATAGCCAATTCTGCTTGAGTATCTAGTAAGCTGTCTGCAACGGCATTAGCTGAAACGGCTTGCAGGGTTAACGGCGTAATAAACGCTTTTGCGCCTTCGGTCATTACCACGCGAACATCTGCGCCTTTATCTTTCAAACGACGCACCAATTCTGGTGTTTTATAGGCAGCAATACCACCACTAATACCCAATAGGATTTTTTTACCCTGAAGAATCTGCATAAACTGCTAATCTTAATAACGACAATTGGCGATAAGATAGCATTATTCGTACTTTTTTTAAAATCACTTTGCAAGGATGCAACTATGTTAAAAGACTGGCCTATCGATGAAAAGCCTCGGGAGAAGTTACTGCAATATGGTGCTAAAAGCTTAAGTGATGCCGAATTGTTAGCAATATTTTTAAGAACAGGTGTTAAGGGCTGCCACGTCGTTGACTTAGCGAGAAAGTTATTAAAAAGTTTCGGTAGTATTTCGCAAATATATCAAGCTGATTTAGATGGTTTTTGTCAACATCATGGGCTAGGCGCAGCGAAATATGTGCAATTGCAAGCGTGTTTAGAAATGTCTAAACGCTATTTGGCCGAGCAAATGGAAACAGGGCAAGCATTAACGTCATCGCTAGCAACGCAACAATTTTTAACCGCAGAACTTCGCAATGAAAGCCGAGAAATATTTGCAGTATTGTTTTTAAATACTCAGCACCAAGTGATTAAATTTGAACGGTTATTTTACGGCACCATTAATGCGGCTGCGGTTTACCCACGTATTGTCGTTGAAGCTGCGTTAAAAAATAAAGCCGGTGCGGTTATTCTTGCGCATAATCACCCTTCAGGCATTGCAGAGCCGAGTATTGCCGATAATCAAATCACTAGTCGTTTAGAGCAAGCACTTGCTTTAATTGATATTAAAGTACTCGATCACATAATAGTTGCGGGTTGCCAATGTTATTCCTATGCTGAACATAGTCTAATTAATAAGCGATAAATTTTTTAAAACCTCAAACCACTGATCAGGAGTCTCTATGAGTGATATTGACAATACATTGGATAGTGAAGAAAACGAGCGACGACGAGCTTTTCGTATTGATATGGAAAAAGAGTTGGTAGATATCGTATGGATTGATGGTAATGGCAATGATCGCAGTAAAAAAATAGCCTGTTTGGACTTTTCTCGTGGTGGTTTGAAAGTAGATTGTGATTGTGAAATTGCACCCAAGACAGCAGTAACCATAATATTTAGAGTGGAAAATCCTAATAGCCAAAAATTATTTGGGCAAGTATTACGATGTATTAAACAAGACAATGGTTGGTTTGAAGTTGCTATACAACTAACAGACCTTGCCTAATATGTTAGGCATCAGTTGACCGTTAATTATTGAACTATAATGAAATGGTTGTTGTGTTTTATGTAGTAAACAAGGAATTAGCAAAATGATGATTTTAGTCGGCGGGGAAAAAGGTGGCAGCGGTAAAAGCTGCTTAGCACAAAATTTAGCTGTGTATTTTGCCCGAGAAAAAAAAGCCATTGTCTTAATGGTTGATTGTGATCCCCAACGTACCACATCTGATTGGATACAAGCTCGAAATGCTGATCCAACACTACCTGCAATAAACTGTATTCAACTTTATGGTAAAATCCGTAATGATTTACTAAGCCTTAATCAGCATTATGACTATGTTGTTGTTGATTGTGGTGGCCAAGACAATTTAGCGTTGCGTGCTGCTATGTCAGTAGCTGATCACGTTGTGATCCCATTGCGACCGAAACGTCGAGATTTGAAAACAGTACCGCACATGGAAGATATGCTTAGTACATGTAAAATGGTTAACCCTAAGATGTTGGCCTCATTCGTTATTACTCAATGTCCATCGCTACCGAACCAAGCTCGACGTATTTTAGAGGCGAAAGAAGTTTGTAGCTCGTTTGGCATTAATGTCTTAAATGCAGTAACCTTTAATCGCAATATTTATGACGACAGTGAAGAATTAGGCTCCTCAGTGCTAGAAATAGAACCGGAGGGTAAAGCCGCAGTAGAAATGATAGCGATAGCCGAAGAGCTAATGGCAATGAAACCGGACAACTCTCATGAGTTTAATTGATTTAAAAAAATCTAAAAATGCGCCAAAGAAGAAAAAGCAATTCACGGTTGATGAATTTATTGCTGATGCAGACAATTATGCTCAGGGGAAGGCAAAAATAGTTAGCGCTGAGCAGAAGAATTTAACATTACAAAAAGCAATATTGGCAGCAAAAAAGAAAGCAGCCAACAAACAAAATAATAAAGGAGAAAGTGGTCGACGCTTCCGCCATGCTACCTTTACTTTAAGTGAATCTACAATAGAACAATTGCAAGAATTGGCCTTAGAGACTAAATTGGCTAAGTCTCATATTATCCGAATTTTGATTGATGAACTGTGTAATCAGGATCAAAATGAAAAATTATCTAAATTATTGGACTCTAAAATAGACTAATAGCGCTTAATTATCGTGCTACTCGGATGATAATATAGCATAAAACCCCTTGTTTTTACCCTGATTTACCACTTAAGCTTTTGAAATTTAACTGTTTTAAAAACTATGCACTTAAAGTGCTATTAATGCTGGTATTCGTTTTTCACTTTCACTATAATATGCCACCTTTTTCAGGATCCCGAGGCGACGGTCTTGGGGAAATATAGCACGACCTGAAATTAATTTTGGAGTACTCAATATGTCAAAAGTCTGCCAAGTAACAGGCAAAAAGCCAATGGTTGGTAACAACCGTTCGCACGCAAGAAACGCGACTCGTCGTCGTTTTTTACCAAACCTTCAAACTCACCGTTTTTGGGTTGAGAGTGAAAATAGTTTCGTTAAATTACGTTTAACTCCGAAAGGAATGCGTATTATCGATAAAAAAGGTATTGATGCAGTTTTAACTGATATCCGTGCCCGTGGCGAAAAAGTTTAAGGAATTACAATGCGTGATAAAATTCGTTTAGTTTCTAGTGCTGGCACTGGCCATTTTTACACTACTGACAAAAACAAAAAAACTATGCCTGAAAAAATGGAGATCAAAAAGTTTGATCCTCGTATCCGTCAGCATGTTATGTATAAAGAAGCTAAAATCAAGTAATTGATTTCTTCTTATTTAAAAACCCGGTTTATACCGGGTTTTTTATTGCCTAAAGAAAATAAATTAGCGCTTTGCCTTGCGGTCATTGACACATTCTCCCCATATTTATATTTACTTACTTTTCTCTTTATGGCGAAAGTTGCCATGACATTTTTATCGGCTTGCCCAAAGGGAGCTTAGCTAGAAAATCAGTTCGGTGTTGCAATATTTGATAAGGGAATAACCATTAACTTCATATTACGCCTTAATCTGACTTCCTAACTTAGCTCTGAAATTGCATTTTGAAGTTGTACGGGTATAAACTAATAACAAAGAAAACAGAGCTTTTAGACAATGTATAGCGGTGTTCTGAAGCCAATTTAAGTTTATTTCGGAGTTATTATCAGTACTTGCCAATCTATTCCAGCAATTATAGCTGGGCCTCTTGTTAGGCATGTGAGCCAACATCAACTAACCTTTTGGTTAGTCACCAGCCAAGCTTATGAGCTGCAGTTTCAGTTATATGCTGAAGATGAAAGCACGCTGCTGGCAAAAAAAACGCTAGATTGCCAACAAAACCAGCAAGTGCGCATTGGTAAGCAAGCTTTCGTAAACTTAATATCAATAGACTTTTCTGATGCTTTACCTCTTGATACGTTACTCGCTTATAACTTTATATTGACTGCTGACAAGCAACAGCATTCGCTTGTCGACTGTATGCCTGAAATTTTATATCCAGAGCAAAAGTATCCAAATTTTGCGATAAAAACAGACATTAAGCAGATGTTGCATGGTTCGTGTCGAAAACCTCATTTTGATAGTGGTGATGGCTTGGTTCAGGTTGACCATGTGATTGCAGAATCGGTTAATAATGTAACCACACGTCCGGCAATGTTGATGATGTCGGGTGACCAAATATACGCTGATGATGTTGCTGGCCCAATGTTAGTGGCAATACATCAGGTTATTGAATTACTCGGCTTGTATGATGAGCAATGGCAAGGAACACTCGTTAATTCAAGTGAAGAACTGTTTGCTAGCCCATGTTGTTATTACCAACGAGACCAGCTGCTACCACATGACTCAGCCAATAAAGCGGTTTATGACAAAATATTTGCTGCCAGTAAAAAACCGATATTCACTTCAGTTAATTCAAAAAACCATTTGGTCACCTTAGCAGAAGTTTTTGCCATGTATTTATTAACGTGGTCACCTATCATGTGGCGCTTTGTAGATATAAAAGCTGATAAAGTGGCAGGAGCTTTTTTAGCAACATTTCAAGCTGAAGCAAAAATAATTAATCGATTTATTAATGGCTTACAACCCGTTTCAAGAGCACTAGCCCATATACCTAGCTACATGATATTCGATGATCATGATATTACCGATGATTGGAACTTAACCCGTGGTTGGGAAGAAGCTGCATATGGGCATCCGTTTTCTAAACGTATTATTGGCAATACTCTCATTGGCTACTGGCTTTGTCAGGGCTGGGGTAATGCACCTGATAAATTTACCGACCTTAATGACGATGTTGAACAATATTTTGCTGCTGATAGTTATCAGTTGCAAGATGAGTTAGTTGATAAAATCCTAGCGTGGGACCAATGGCATTATAGCTTAGCAACAACACCTAAAATTATCGTCTTAGATACCCGAACACAGCGTTGGCGTTCAGAAAGTCATGCAGGGAAACCGTCGGGGTTGATGGATTGGGAAGCCTTGTCGGAATTACAACAAGAGTTAATCAATCAACCTGAAGTGATATTAGTTTCGCCGGCACCGATTTATGGTGTGAAAATGATCGAAACCATTCAACGAATTTTTACCTTTTTAGGCTTGCCGCTAGTGGTTGATGCAGAAAATTGGATGGCGCACTCAGGCACTGCTAATGTGATGCTAAATATTTTTCGTCATTATAAAACGCCGCCACATTTTATAATTCTCTCAGGTGATGTGCATTATTCATTTTTCTATGAAGTTACGCATCGCTTTAAACGCAATAGTTCGCGTATTTTCCAAATAACCGCGAGCGGCATTAAAAACCAATTTCCTAGTGGACTTTTAAGACTGCTAGAGCGCCTAAATCGCTATTTATATGCCAGCTACTCGCCACTTAATTGGTTTACTAAGCGCCGCCGCATGAAAGTAAAAGTGCGTAAGCCAAACCCTGAACAGCGAAATACCTTAGTCAACCAAAGTGGCATTGGCTTAATTACGCTAACAGCGGATGAACAAGTGGTAAAAGCTGAGTTGTTAACGGCTAACAACGAGCGGATATTATTTCATGCAAGAGACAAAAGTGAGTCTGACAAATAAAACTTTATTGGCCTTTATTTTCACTTTGATACTGGCGATGTCATTGTTGGGTGTAAAATCAATATTAAGGTAATGTTTGCATGTAAATATCATCGAGATGAAGTGATTAGTTGGCTATAGTTGAGACTGCTGCTCGTCTTCTTTTTCCTTTACTTCTTTTTTAGCTTCTTGAACGATTTTAATTGTCCGCTCGGCATAAGGGTCAGGTAAAAGCATTTGGATAATAGCGCCGAACGCAAAGGCTCCTACATGCAGTGCTCGCGCCCATTTGATTAGTATTTTTGCTAAACCCATCAATACCAATAAACTAAACCACGGAAATAGCAGCACGGCTATAGTGTATAGATCAGTCATGAAATTTACCTATTATTCTCATCAAGTGATGGCCGATTGTATTTAATACATGCAAGTTGATTTCAATTCTTCCATTGTTGTAAGTAACTGATAAAGTTGGCGGAGCCTTTTTTTCAAGGAGATTGATGTGCTCAATTAAGCCTGACTTTTGAGTCGAACTTTCTTGTTTTAGCATGTTTAAGGATAATTCGAATACATCTCCTAGCACTATATTCATTGATATCTCAGGCACAGTATTTATCAGTAAAATTGAAAAAATGATAATGATGAGCTTATTTTTCATATCCATAACTTCTTCTTAATATTCACAATAAAATAATTAATTTTGAAGTAGTTTAGCTGTGTGCAGGTATCCTCAGCATTGCCAAAACATTAACTTTTTGTAATGAAGCTAGCGTTGGTAATTTGTTATGCTGTGGAGGTTATTTATTTTGGGTACTCGATATTATGCGCATTTTGGTCATCGAAGATGATAAAGACGTTTCTGATTATATTGCTAAAGGCTTAACAGAAGCTGGCCATGTTATTGATCAGGCATTTGAAGGAAAAGAAGGGCTATTTCTCGCCACAACAGAACAATATGATGTCTTGCTGGTTGACAGAATGTTGCCCTTTATTGACGGCCTAACAATTATTAAAACCATAAGAGCCTCAGAAATTAATACCCCGGTGTTAATCCTAAGCGCACTAGGCGATGTTGACGACCGCGTTTTAGGGCTTAAAAGTGGTGGTGATGATTATTTGGTGAAACCATTTGCTTTTGTTGAGCTGCAAGCGCGTATTGATGCCCTTTCTCGACGCAATGAAAAAGGCTTAAACGAGGAAACTCATTTAGTGGCCGGAGATTTAAAACTCGATTTATTGGCAAGAAAAGTCAGCCGTGATCAGCAAACGATTACATTGCAATCCCGAGAATTTCGATTGTTAGAGTACTTAATGAAGCATAAAGGACAAGTTGTTACGCGCACCATGCTATTAGAAAATGTTTGGGACTATCGCTTTGATCCACAAACCAATGTGATAGATGTTCATATTAGCCGCTTACGCAATAAGATAGACAAAAACTTTCAACAGCAGTTGCTAAAAACTATTCGTGGCTCGGGGTATATGATTGATGATGAAATTTAAAAGACTTTCTATACATCATCAAGCTTGGCTGTTTGGTAGCTTTTTTTGCATGACATTAGTTGTTTTAGTCGCATCAATCATTGCCTCTGCGCCAATGAGTAAAAGTAGTAATCAAGAGTTTATGCTAAACCTTCTATTTGATGCCTACAGTGATGCTTACATGCTAAGTGGCGGTGAAAAAGTACAAAACAGTGTTACTGAAGAGTTTTATAACACTTACTTTCTTATTCTGAATAAATCAGGAGAAAAGCTATACGGAAATGTTGATAGTTGGCTGGTTAGTCAACCAATTAAGCCTGGTCTTAATTATCAAGAAATAAAGCATAACTTCCGCGACCTAAGTGAGGTTAGCGTGCGATATATAGCGAAAACATTACCTGATGGCAATCAGCTTGTTGTTGGACAAAATATTTCAGCGCTCGATCAAGATCATCCAAGCGGCCTTGGTCTTGTTTTCTTGATTTTAGCTGCTGTGGTACTTGCCGGAGTAGGTAGTATTTCACTTGGTTTTTTTATCCTAAAGCGTGTTGAAATGATTAACAGCGCCAGTAACCATATTATCGAAACGGGGGATTTGAGCAAAAGAATTCCACGCGATGGCTCTGGTAAAGACTTTGACGCGCTGGCAAAAAACTTAAATAAAATGTTGGAGCAAATACAACAATTAATGACTGATGTTCGCCAAGTTAGCGACAATATTGCGCATGATCTGCGCACGCCATTGACACGACTACGTAACAAACTAGACCTGCTTGAATGTGATGATGTTAGTAAAATGGCTAGGTTAAATGCTGTACACTCTTTAAAATATGAAGCTGATAACTTACTGGATATATTTAACGCATTACTGCGTATAACCAACATTGAGTCAGGTAAGAGACATGACGAGTTTGAGTTGGTCGCGTTAGATATGTTGTTAGCAGATATATATGAACTTTATGAACCTTTAACGGCGGAAAAGCAGCAAGAGTTTTTATTGAATACAGCAGCTTGCAGTATTAAAGCTGATGCTAACTTACTCTTTCAAACCTTAGCGAATATTGTTGATAACGCGGTAAAGTACACACCAAAAGGAGGTATTATTACACTAAGTCTTACTAGTGATGAAACCAATGTTTACATCGATATTACCGATAACGGTATTGGTGTTGAAGCGAGTGAAATGCCTAAATTATTTCAACGATTTTATCGTGCAGATCAAAGTCGAAATGTTAAGGGGAATGGACTTGGCTTAAGTTTAGTTTCAGCAGTTATAGCAAGACATCACGGTGCAATTCAATTATTACAAAACTCTCCAGGATTGAAGGTTGCTATTTCTTTACCTAAAGACGTTAAATAATTTCAATGTAGGTAACTTTGGCGTGGTTGTGGTTTAAGTTAAAAAGTAATGTAAAAGGAGAAAGCACTTAACGTGCGTTCTCCTTTATTTTTACTGTTTAATAATGCTTTGAAATTATGATTGTTGCTGTTTTACCCAATCCATCGTTAACTCTTCAAGCAATGCCATCGGTAAGCTACCATTTTTCAGCATTTGATCATGAAACGCTCGAATATCGAACTTTTTACCCAATGCTTTTTCAGCTTTAGCGCGTAATTGACGAATTTTTATTTCACCAATTTTGTATGATAACGCTTGTGCTGGCCAGCTAATGTAACGGTCGATTTGGCCAATAACATCTGCCATGCTTAAAGCGGTGTTTTCTGCTAAGTAATCAATCGCTTGCTGTCGAGTCCAGCCTTTTGCATGAATACCTGTATCCACTACTAAGCGACAGGCACGCCATGCTTCATAGGTTAAACGACCAAAATCGCTGTAAGGGTTTTGGTAAAAGCCAATCTCCTTGCCTAAGCGTTCTGAATATAAACCCCAGCCTTCCCCGTAAGCAGCGTGATAAAGCGTTTTACGGAATTCTGCCATTTCAACTTCTTGTGCGATAGCACTTTGGAAATGATGACCGGGTTCTGCCTCATGGAAAGTCAGCGCTTCAAGCGTATATAACGGCTGACTTGCTAAATTTTTAGTTTCTAAAAAGTAAGTTCCCGAAGTGGTGCCACTGCCATCTGAAGCTACGTAGTAAGCACCGCCGTTAGGGCTTGGTTTAATATCAAAGGTTTGACGAGGTAGTACTGAAAACCATTTCGGTAATTGTGCTGCCATTTTACGGGTGATATAACTGGCTTTTTCCAGCATATCTAACGCGCTATCGGTATAAAATTGCTCATCAGTGCGTAAAAATTGAATGAAGTCTTTAAATTCACCTTTAAAGCCGACTTCTTTAATGATTTGCTGCATTTCTTTACGAATACGGGCTACTTCGTCTAAACCGGTTTGGTGTATTTCGTCAGCTGACAAGTTGGTGGTGGTGTAGTATTCAATCAAATACTGGTAGTAGTCATCACCACCTTTAACACTGCTAATACCTGCGGTTGTGCGACAGTTAGCCATATATTCTTGCGTAAAGAAGTCGTAGAAGGCTTGGTATTCAGGTAAAACGGTATCGGTAATTAATGTTTTTACTTGTTGGCGATATTTTGTTTGCTGGGCAGTTGAAATGGCTTTTGGCATATTCAACAAAGGTGCATAGAAAACACTGTCTTCAACATTATCAACTAAGTGCTTACTAATTGATTTTTCGTAACCTTTAAAACTTTCGCAGTAGTGGGTATGACCTAAAGCAATCGCTTGCTTCATATCAACAATATGCTCTTGGTTATATCGTGGGTAGTCAGCCAAGCTAACTAAATAATTACTGTAGTCTTTCTCCGTTAAAAACGACATATTCGCTGGTGCGCCAGCAAAGTAGCTGTGAAATCCTGAGTAATAAGTTAGTGGGTATAAGTGATCTTGGAATTGATAGCTTTTCGCTTCCGCTTCGCGTTCATATTTGAATAGACGGTAAGTGACTTGATCGGCAGCAGACAATTTTGCGACATCAATGTTTTCAATACGTGTTAGTAATTCATTGTTGTATTTTGACCGACGTTCACGACCATTTGCCGACATTTCTGGCAATTTACCATTCATTCGGAATGCATCAGGGTCTTTACGGAAGAATATTTGTTCTTTATTCGCTGTTTGCCAATGATCGTCAAGTAGCTGTGTAAATTGCTCGCTTGCTTGGTTTGCAAAGGTACTTGATGCGCAGAACAAGCCACTGAGCATTAACATGCCAGCACTTAATTGTTTTAGTTTCATATGAAAAGCCTTGCTTTAGGTTTGATATTTTTATAATTGGATACAATATGCGTGCTTACTAGTGTAAAGCTAAGTACAATTAAGCTCAATTATTTCGTATGATGATCATCAGTTTAAAAGCTTAGCGTTGTGTCATGATTAAATTATCAAAAACAGGTTGGAATAATGTCATTATCTTTGCGGTAATGGGCTTTATTCTGCTTATTAATGTTGTTAATAAAAAAGTTTATTCGCCTGAAGGGGAAAGCTCTGATACCAGTGCTAGCCAAGCACTTGCTATTATTGATCCACAGCAAGTGATATTGGCGTTGACGATAGAAAATGTGGTTTTAGTCGAGCGAATAGGTCGTACTTGGCGTGCGAATCCAGCGAATATTTCAGGCCAAGCGTTAGAGCAAATGATGATGTCATGGCAGCAAAGCACTGGTGAAGTGATGGCACAAGCACCAGAAATTGATCGACAATTTTCCCTCGACGTTAAGCTTGATATTGCAGGTCTTGCAGAGCCATTACAATTAAATGTTTATGCAACTGAGCAACAATTACTGGTTTTTAATCCGCAGCAACAACAATGGCTAGCGTTGCCAATAGAAATTTACGGGCAGTTATTTCCACAAGAAATTTTTGCTAATTAACTCACCCTTGTTTGTGTTCGTTCACAGCTACATCGCAGAGAAAATGAAATATTATGAGAAAATGTGCAATTTTATCAATGGACAGTTTGGCTGACTTTGAAGCGTATGATGACTTAATTGATCAGCCAATGTTGGCATTAGGTTGGCAAACGGAAGTAGTTTCATGGCGCAATAGTTCAGTGAACTGGTCAGATTATGAAGTGGTGGTTATTCGCAGTCCTTGGGACTATCAAGATGATATGGAAAGCTTCGTGAAAGTGCTTACCAACATTGAGCAATCAAGTGCTCGTCTAGAAAATAGCTTAAATGTAGTGCAGTGGAATATTAATAAAATTTACCTAACTCACATAGAAGCTGACGATGTCACTATTGTACCAACACTGTGGCCGGATGCTTTTAACGCTGATAATCTTGCTGGATATTTTGCGCATTTTTCCACTGAGCAAATTGTATTAAAGCCAAGAGTGAGTGCTAACGCTGATAATACTTTTTGGTTAACACAAGATAACTACCAAAGTAAAATTGCTGAATTAAGCACAGCATTTGCCAGTCGAGAATTGATGGTACAACCTTTTATGGCTGATATTTGCGAAGAAGGTGAATTTTCTTTGTTTTATTTCAATGGCGAATTTAGTCACGCGATATTAAAAACACCAGCAAAAGGTGACTTTCGTGTACAAGAAGAGCATGGTGGCGGACTATTATCAGTAACTCCTGAGCCTGCACTTGAAGCTGCAGCCAATAAAACTATGCAAGCCATTAGCAAGTTGCACGGTGATTTACTTTACGCCCGTATTGATTTTGTTCGTCATCAAGATACCTTTGCTTTGATGGAAGCGGAATTAATCGAGCCGTCACTATATTTCAATATGGATGCTGCTTCTCCACAACGCTTTGCTGATGCGCTAGTTGCTCGCATGGCGACTGCAGAAACTAAATAAAACTAGGACTGATTGTAGATGCCAGAGTTACCAGAAGTTGAAGTTTGTCGTTTAGGCATTACCCCACACATTGCCGGCAAACAAGTTGAAGATGTTGTGGTGCGCAATGCCAAACTTCGTTGGCCTATTCCAGAAGAAGTGCATAGTGTTGTCGGTAAAACGTTAGAAAAAATAGAGCGCCGTTCTAAGTATTTATTACTGCGGTTCTCTAATGGTACTTTGTTACTGCATTTAGGTATGTCAGGCTCAGTGCGAATTTTAGAGCAAGACACACCAGCCGTTAAGCACGACCATTTTGAAATGCTGTTTGATAATGAAAAAATATTGCGTCTAAATGATCCACGCCGATTTGGCGCAGTATTGTGGTTTCCAGAACATTTAGATCAACAAGGGCTTTTAACAAAGCTTGGGCCTGAGCCGCTAACTGATGATTTTAGCTATGGGCATTTATTTGCCAAAGCCGGTAACCGTAAAGTGCCGATTAAAACCTTTTTGATGGATAACCATGTTGTGGTTGGCGTCGGTAACATTTATGCCAATGAAGCATTGTTTATTGCCAGTATTCACCCTGCGACATTAGTGAATAGCGTGAGTGAAGAAAAGTTTAATGAGCTAACCGATATTATCAAGCAAGTTTTAGCGGCCGCTATTGAACAAGGCGGCACTACTTTAAAAGATTTTACTCAAGCTGACGGTAAACCGGGTTATTTTGCGCAAAAGCTATTTGTTTATGGCCGCGCGGGTGAAAAATGCGATGGTTGCCAAAGCGTATTAGAAGAAATTCGCCAATCAAATCGCAGCTCAGTTTTCTGCCCACAATGCCAAGTTCTACCTAAACAAACCGTAAAGCAAGCAGCAAAACCTAAAGCTAAGCGGAAAGTGCCTAGTAAGAAAAAAGCAACGAAGAAGCCAACAAACTAAATCACTTAAGAGCTAAGTCATTAAATAACGAAGTAAAGTGTTGGTTACTATGACTTAGTGTGATTTTTTGCGCCTGATCAACTGCTTATTTAAATTCCTAGTATACAATTATCTCTATATCGCACGAATTTATACTTGGCTCGGGAATTGTAAACACTATGAGATGGATTTATTTTATTGTACTGCAAGCAATCCTTGCTTTAGTGATAGCAGGGCTTGTTTATAAACATAACGACAAAGCCGTTATTATTAAAACGCCACCAACAGAATTGGCGCAATGGTATAAGCCAGAAAACAAACGTCAGGTTTGGTTGCACAATATGTTTAAGCTACGCCGTGAAATACAGGCAGTAGCATTTTATGCCCAAGAAAAAGACCAAAAGCATCTTGATAAATGGGCTGCTTCGTTGAATAAGCATTATCTTAAAATTGCTGAAATGGTACCTAGTTGGGATAAAAAGCTTGCAACATCAACACTTGAAAACTTAAAAAACCACGTTGCTCAGCAAAATTATACCGGCGTATTAACTGCAGTGGATAATTTGCAAGAAAACTGTGATTCTTGTCATAGTGATTACCGAGAAATTACTGCCCTGACGTATCGAGCGCCAGACTTTTCAGCTATTGAAGTTGAACCTTTACTGCCATTTAACACCCATATGCAAAGCCTAATTAAGCAAGTTAATCAGATCAAGATAGCGTCAGAAGATAGTATGACGGAGCTTGCTTTATCTTCGTTAACCGAGCTTAAAGAAGGTATGCAACAACTGGGTGAGGTATGTACCGACTGTCATAAACAGGACAAGCAAACTTACCCAAGTGAAGAAATGAGTAATACTCTGCTAAGCCTAGAAAATAGCTTGAAAACAGGAACGCTTAAAGATCAAGGTATGGATTTAGGAGCGTTGGCTGTGCAGGCATGTGCTCGTTGTCATGGTACCCACAGACTGACATCAGGCGCTAAAGATTTACTATCAAAAGAGCAAAGCTTGGCTGAGCTATTGAAACACTAGTTTCAGGGTTTTCAAGTGCGGTAAGTAAGATAAAATAAAGCCGATTGATATTATAAAGCAGCTCTTGGAGCTGCCTTTTTATTGCTAAAAACTGGCGTGAGTTTTTTACTTTTTCTTATCTTCTAGTAAAGACTGCTCAAGTGCTTGCTTAACCACAGGGTGTACAAACTGGCTAACATCACCATTATGTAAGGCAACTTCCTTTACTAAAGTAGACGATATGAAAGAATTTTCTTCCGCAGGTGTTAAGAACACTGACTCTAAATCCGGCGACAAACGGCGGTTCATGTTCGCTAGTTGGAATTCGTATTCAAAATCTGAAACTGCGCGTAAACCACGAATTAGTACATTAGCTTGATGATCTTTAGCAAAATCGACTAATAAGCCGGTAAAGCCGACAACACTGACATTGGGTAAGTGACTTGTTACTGCTTCAAGTAAAGCAACGCGCTGTGCTAAATCAAAGCGAGGTTTTTTACTCGGGCTAGCGGCGATGCCAACAATTACTTCACTAAATAAACGACTGGCTCGTTCGATTAAATCGGCATGGCCGTTAGTTACCGGATCAAATGTTCCCGGATAAATTGCTTTTACTGGCATAGTTTTAAGGTTTTTAATAGCATAAAAACCTTATTGTAAATGGCAAGCTACCGAATTTCAAAGCTATCTTTATTACTGAGCGTATTGCGGCACTTGTTGTTGAAGTTTTGCTAACATGGCCGTCATCTGATCATTAATCATATTTAGTGCTTTGAATGGTCTGATCATGACTTTGAACTCAGTAATTTGTTGGTCATCATTCCAGGTGATCATATCAATGCCGTTTACTTCTATACCGTTAAGCGTCAATTGAAATTCAAGTACGGCGGTTTGGCCATTAACGAATTCTTTAACGTAACGAAAATCGTCGGTAAGAAAAGTATGAAAAGCAGCTTGTAGGTACATCGAAACCATTTTTTTACCTTGGATCGGAGTATGAATAACTGGTGAGTGCAACACTGCATTGTCACTAAGCATGGACCCTAACTTTGAAGCATCCCGTTTATTAATACTTTCATGCCAATTACTTATCATTTTATTTCCCTATTATTGATTAGAAAAACTACCATGCACTCAAATCTAACAGGTGTCAATATTGGTTCTGCTTAAAGTATTTACTCGAAAGGCTTTAATTTTGGCTAATTTTGATAGTATGATAGAAAAATCTATGTCGACAAATACAAGAAGTAGTATTCATGAAAACTCGGGATAAAATAATCCAAGCCAGCATTGTATTGTTTAATGAACAAGGTGAACGTAATGTTACCACTAATCATATTGCTGCCGATCTTGGTATTAGTCCAGGTAACCTCTATTACCACTTCCGTAATAAAGAAGACATTATTCTGTCAATTTACGAAGAATATGCGCGTAACTTGCTGATAGAGACCATGCCTGAAGTTAGCCCTGACGTAAAACCGCTCGATGCCATTATTTTGTATATGGATGTGGTTTTTCAAGCAATGATGAAATTCCGCTTTTTCTACAGTAACTTACCTGTGTTATTGGCAAAAAATCCATTGCTTCATGATAAATACGTAGAAGTGCAAAGCTTTATTGCGCAACGTGTAAGCGAATTATTAATTTCTTTACGTGAAGCTAAAATGATGGAGTTTTTAGATGAAGACTTACCAGATATTGTTAGCATTTTACGTTTAGTGAATACCTTTTGGTTAAGCTTTTACCAAACTCAAAATAATGACACTGAAATTAACGACGCGGTATTTTATCAAGGCGTTTTGAAAATTTTAGTTATCATTCAGCCGTACATTAGTGAATCAGCAAAAGATGAGTTTTTGAAAGCTCGTGCTATGTATCGCCAACGCTGCCAAGACAGTTTAGACGCAGCCTAAACTGCGATTGTATTGAGTTAAGACTGGTAACCTTTCATCAAGGCTTGCCAGTTTTCTTCTTGCCATTGAAAGTTAACCACTCGATGACATTCTTTTCGAAATGATCGTAATAATCTAGCCATATTCTCTTCAGGCCATTTTTTCAATGTTGTTCGCTGTTCGCCACGGTCAAAATCTATTAAAAAAACCTGATTTTTATCATCGACTAATATGTTATGAGCATTCAAATCATGATGATAAATGCCCTGTTGATGAAATGCTTTGATGACTTTGCCAATAACAAACCACAAGGTATCGTCAATTTGTTTATCGCTCAATATGCCGACTAGGTCACTGGCGTTTTCGATACGAGATGACAGTAAATCAGCGCGATAAAAAAGCCCACGATTTTCCACACGAAACGCAATAGGTTTTGGTGCAGGTAAACCTAACGAACGCATAGATTTCAACAAAGAAAATTCACGTGCAGCGCGTGTTTTTTCTAGGCCAGTATAGAAATATTGGTCGTTGATAACTTTGCCAATTAAGCCGCCGCGATAATAGTGACGTAATACCCAATTTCGCATAATTTTTTTTGAATTTTCAGTCGCAATAAACCAAGTGGTACCACGCCCTTGTGCACTGCCTGCAATGGCATTTTGTGCTTGCCAATATTCGCCGTCGAGCATTTCAGGGGAAAATGAATCAATTTCAATATTGTCGTAACGGCAATATATGTTGCCTTGCTGAAAAACTTTTTCCTGACAGGGTTTTACAATTGCGGGCTGGTTCAAGATAATAGACCTATATTATATTTCTGCTCCTATTGTGGTGATTCCTTTATGCTGGGTCAATTATCTGTGCCAAAAAATTTATGTTTATTACGTTTATCGGCTATCGGTGACGTTTGTCACGCTGTTGCAATGGTGCAAAATATTCAACGACAGTGGCCAGAGTCCAAAATCACTTGGGTGATTGGTAAAATTGAAGCAAGTTTGTTGCAAGGTCTGGAAGGTGTTGAATTTGTTATTTTCGACAAGCGAGCTGGCTTGCAAGGTTATCGTGATTTACGAGCAAAACTAAAAGGCCGAAAATTTGATGTTTTGCTGCATATGCAAGTGGCATTGCGCGCAAGCCTTGCTAGTTTATGTATTCCGGCAAAAGTTAAAATAGGTTTTGATAACCAACGGGCAAAAGAAGCACAATGGTTATTTACTAACAAAAAAGTCGCAGCACAAGCTGAGCCGCATGTATTAGACGGCTTTATGGGCTTTGCAGAGGCTTTGGGTTTAGAAGCTAGCGCGCCGATATGGCATATGCCAATTACAGATGAAAACCAACTGTGGGCAAGTGAAAAGCTCAGTGCTAATAATAAAGCAGATAAACCGATAGCTATTATTTGCCCTGCCGCCAGTAAGGCAGAACGCAATTGGCATGCAGAAGGCTATTCTCAAGCCGCAGAACACTTAAATGCTCGCGGTTTTAAGGTGGTTATTTGTGGTGGCCCAACAACGATGGAGAAACTGCTTGCTGAAGCTATTATTAGTCGCAGTGAATTTAGTGTTGGTGCAAATGAAATTCTTAATCTAGTTGGTGAAACCAGTTTAAAGCAATTGCTAGCGGTATTAAAAGTTGCGCACTTGGTTATAGCGCCTGATACCGGTCCTGCTCATATGGCCGTTACCGTGGGAACGCCGGTCGTTGGTTTATACGCTCACAGTAATCCTAAGCGTACTGGGCCGTATTTATATCCACAATATGTAGTAAGTGCCTATGAAGCTGCAGTTCAATTGCAATATAGTAAAAGTGTTAAACAATTGCCTTGGGGGACCCGCGCTAAAGGCAAAGACCTAATGATGCAAATTAGCATCACACAAGTGAATCAAACTATTGACCGATTGATTGCTGATAACTATGCGGAATTGGCTTAGTTAGTTGGCTCAGTTAACTACAGGGAAGTAGATGAAAGTCATTTATAGCTTTACGGATAAACAGATTGAACAAGTCTATTGGCTTCATAAACAAGCTTGGTGGAGTAGTGGTCGTACAATTGAGGAGACTAAACGTTGCCTTGAAGGCTCGCAAGTTTGTATTGGTATATTGGATGAAAATGACAACCTAATAGCGTTTACTCGTGTGATCACCGATTTCATTTTTAAGGCCATTATATTTGATGTAATTGTTGATAAATCACATCAAGGAGCAGGGTTAGGTCAACAACTAATGAGTTTAGTTAAGCAGCATAAAGATTTACATAGCGTTAAACACTTTGAATTATATTGTTTGCCTGAAATGGTAGCGTTTTACGAAAGTTTTGGCTTCTCAACAGATATAGACGGTATAAGCTTGATGCGGTGTGTAAATAGCTAATGGAAGTTGTAGTGAAAAAATATGTTACCGGTTTTTTGTTTTCCCAAGACTTCAGCCACGTGGTGCTCATTAAGAAAATAAACCCAGTATGGCAACGAGGTTTGTTTAATGGTGTTGGCGGCAAAGTGGAGGCTAATGAATCATCGGTTGATGCCATGGTGAGAGAGTTCTCTGAAGAAACGGGTGTAACCACCCGACCTGAAGATTGGACCTGCTTTGCTAATGTATTTCGGGCTAATTGTTATGATGTTGATATGTACTTTGCTCACTCAGATCTTGCTTTTAGTGCTAAAACTATTGAAGCAGAAGAAATACATACGTTAAAAGTAAATGAGCTACCAAAAAATATTATTCCCAACTTGCAATGGTTAATTCCCTTAGCACTTGATACTCAAGCAGACTTTTCAACACCAGTGCGAATAAAAGAAGTTGCCGAAGAACGTGTTATCGCCTAGTTATTCAGCGGTATAAAACCAAAAGCTCCACGCTAAACTATATCAATAGAAGAAAATATAACGTGATAAAAAGTAGAAAACTGCACAAAATTATTGGCCTAATTTTAGTTTTACCTATGCTGGGTTGGACAATTACGGGCATCATATTTTTTATCAAGCCAGGGTATCAAGGTGCCTATGAGCAACTTTCAATTAAAACATATCCGCTTAACGAGTCTATAGCGCTTCAACCAAAGCGCGAATGGCAAGAAATTAGGTTGGTAACTAGCATTTTGGGTGATCATTTATTAGTAAAATCCAATAATAAAACCGAGCATTTAGACCCTAACTCGTTATTGCTTAAACCTAGACCTTCTGAAGCAGAATTTAAAGCCTTATTGCTTGATGCCTTTACTGGTAATAGTGAACGTTATGGCGATGTGATTAATCTAGATGGCTTATCAGCTCAAACCAATACTGGCGTTGAGATAAAGTTGGATTGGAATAACTTACGCTTAAGCCAAAAGGGGCAAGACACTCAGTTAATTAACTTGTTGTACAAGGTGCATTATTTACAGTGGACTTCACATAAAGGCGTAGACCAAGTGTTAGGAGTGTTGGGTTTAATCTTACTGATTTTATTAACTATTTTAGGTGTTAGGCTTTACCTTAAAAAATAAACCTGTATTGTAAGTTCAGCTGCATGGCTCAATGAATGAGCCATGGTATCCATTTCTTTATTTTCATTCATTTATAAGGACTTAAGATGAATAAAACCCTCATTGCATTATTTTTTTTGCTATTACCGTTATTTGGCCATACGGCTGAACTTATTGCAGACAAAAGCGTTCTCACTGAACGGGACTGTTTTGGACGTAACTTTGCAAATTATGACTCTTGGCGATTGCTTATAAGCGATAAGCTCTCGAAGAAAATAAAAAATGTTGATATGCGTGCTAAAAGATTAGCAGTCTTTGATCGGCAATTCACAGCTGCTGACTTTAATCGTTTTAAAGCAGGACTTTCCTGTCGAAACTTTCAATATGTAGTTGATGGTAATAAAGTTAAAGGCTTTATTATCCAGCCAAAAAATATAACTGAAAAATTACCGGTAGTGATTTATAACCGTGGTGGTAATGGCGATTTTGGTGGTGTTGTATTTGCTTCCATGGTGCGTAATTTGTTTCCAATAGCCGAGCAAGGTTTTATTATTATCGGCAGCCAGTATCGCGGTACCTTCTACAAAGATAAGACACATGATGATGAGTTTGGTGGTAAAGATGTCGATGATGTTATGGCATTGATCAAGCTTATCCCAAGTATTGCTGGCGCAGATGAAAATAGAGTAGGTATGCTTGGCGCCAGTCGCGGCGGCATGCAAACGTATTTAACATTAAAGCAAACGGATAAAGTTAAAGCAGTAGCAGTGATAGCAGGTAAATCAGATGCTATTGTTGGCTTAAAACAGCGACCTATAATGGAAAGGGTTTATAAAAAACGCATTCCTAATTATGCACAGAATAAACAGGCCGAGCTTGAAAAACGCTCTGTACTTTATTGGTTGGATAAAATTCCACAGGATGTACCCATTTTACTACTTCATGGTATGTCTGACGAACGTGTTTCAGTTGAGCAGTCTATAACGTTAGCCGAAGTATTAGAAAAAGCGGATATGCCGCATAAGCTGGTACTTTATCCTGGCGATAATCACGGATTAGTTCAAAATAAAGAGAAAGCAACGCAGGAAATCGTTGCTTGGTTTAACACGTATTTATAGCTTGTCTAAATGCTCAACTAGTTAAGTAGATTTTGCAAAGCAGTCAATGAGCGCTGAGTTGCTCCTTGATTTGCCTGTACCACTTGGTAAGCATTTTTCCCTAGTAATTGTGCTGCAGTGCTATCTGATAATAATCGTAGCACTTGCGTTGCTAACGTTTGTGGCATAGCGTTATTTTCGGCAATTTGCACTATCGCTTGTGCAGATATCAATTGTGCTAAAATCTCTTTGAAATTACTCATATTTGGGCCAACGATAACGGGTTTGTGAAATAATGCTGGCTCTAATGGGTTATGACCACCAATTTCATTGAAGCTTCCGCCCATGGTTACCACATCAGCTAATGCACAAGCTGCTAACAATTCACCTAAGGTATCAATAATCCAAACATTTGTATTTAGTGTTACTGCTTGTTTTTGACTGCGTTTAAGTACTTGGTTACCAGCATCTTCTGCTAGCTTAGCCACTTGCTCAAATCGTTCAGGATGGCGCGGCACAATAATCAATAGTGCTGAGCTATCTTGCTGTTTTACTAGCTCAAAGGCTTTTAGTGCTAATGATTCGTCACCGGGGTGAGTACTGGCAATCAGCCAAATATTACGGTTTTCTGTTATTAGGTTTGCTAGCTCTGTTTGCTTGGCTGCGACATCAGCATTCAAGGAAATATCAAACTTTAAATTGCCTGATAACTGGCATCGATCTGTGCTTGCCCCCATGGCAAGGTAATTATCTTGATTGACTTGGCTTTGGGTTAATATGCTGTCAAAGCGCTGAATTGCTGGCGCAATTAACCAGCTTAGTTTTTTATAACTGCGTATTGAACTATCAGATAAACGGCCGTTAATTAGCATTAGCTTGATGTTTTTAGCTTGGCAATGTGCAATTAAATTTGGCCATAATTCAGTTTCCATAAAAACCATAGCTTGAGGCTTTAAGCGCTGTAAAAACAACTGCGTTGAAATTATATTATCGAGCGGTAAGTAACAGTGCTGTACTTGTTTATCAAAAAGCTTAGTGACTTGTGCTGAACCCGTTGGCGTGAAGGTCGTTACCGTAATAGCAGTATTGGGATATTGGGTAATTAGCCGAGTGATAAAAGGCTTAAGAGCGATTACTTCGCCAACGCTCGCCGCATGAACAACAATACCGCCAGTTTTTAGCTTTTTTGATAGTAAGCCTAAACGTTCGGTAAGCCGTAGGCGATATTCTGGGTGATTAATTGAGCGGATAAGCAATACGATTAAAAGTATTGGTGTTAATAATAAAAATAATAAGCGGTAAAGGAATAAAGCTAAAAAATTTCGCACTCAAACGGACTCAAAATCAACTGTCTATGCTCACTAGTATACCTAAAGATGATAGCAAACGGATTAATTCTTATATTTTGATAATGGAATTTATTTGCCTGCATAACACTAAGTATTAACCAATGCAGAAGCTTATATATTTTTTGGTGCTTTTAGTCTTTTAAATCGGGTGTCCGATTTCTATTTTCGTAGAAAATATAAGAGTTCGGGTTTCCGAACATCATTTTGCATATTTCCTAGTTAAGCATGATGAAATAGTTTGTCAAATTAATATATTTTTGACTATGGAAAAATGTTATTTTTATAGTCACCTGATATGTTTAATATCATGTGACTAACTCTGTAACTATATAAGGATATAAAAGTGAAATATACACTGTTATTTTTGTTAACACTAACCTCTACTTTAGCTCATAGCGTTGACCGTGAACGTTTCTCTATAAGGTGTAATGGTGGGTTTGTTAAAAAAGAAATGAATAAATATAAAGTCATTGATTTATGTGGTTCACCATTAGAAAGTGAGGTCATATCAGGTAACAATAAAGTAAAAGTTGAAAATTTAATTTATAAATTTAAAAAATCAAAATCTGCCCCATTAATAATTTTTACTTTCCAATCGGGTAAATTAATTACAATTACGGAAACTAGCTAAATATTATTGGATTACATTTTCTTAGGGTGTATTCCTCCCTTATAACAAGTGATATGAACGGCCCTTGTAACTTTATTCAAAGACCGTTATTTAAAATGTGTTAAAGCTTTTAACTAGTCTATCCTTCCTTGAGCTGATCCAATAGTTTTGGACTCCTCGTTAAGTACTATCGTTCAAATATGGTATCTAAAATAATGGAAGAGTTAGTTCTTTCTACCCCTTCAGTTGAACACACCATATTGAGTACCTCACTAAGCTTTTCTAAAGTGCTGGCTTGTATGGTGACTAACAAGTCGTATTCGCCGCTAATAGAATAAATATGGCTAATTTGGTGTACTTTTCTTAAGGCGACACAAATGGTTTTTCTTAAGTTTGGATTTACTTTTAATGACACATTCGACGAAATCAATCCGCTAGTATATTCGCTTCCTAACACCACGCTGTAAGCTTCAATAACTTTATTGTTCTCAAGTTTATTAAGACGGTTTTGTATTGCGGTTCTTGAAACGCCTGTTGCTCTAGCAATATCTGAAATACTTGCTCTGGCATTCACTCGTAATATTGCCAGTAATTCTTCATCTTTTTCAGTTAGCAAACTACACTCCATATACCAATAAATTCATAAAACAGCCATTAATTTACACTTTGACACCTGTATATGTCAATTTAACTATAATAAAGGTCATATTAACAAATTAGTGCCACTTTTTTATCTTATCTTAAAGGCTGATAATAGTGCTATTGAACGACAAACATACATCAACATTATTTTAAGGAATTAACGTGACTGATTCTGCATCAACGAAAGGTTTTTACTCGCATTTAACTGCACAAATAGAGCAAGTGAAAGAAGATGGTTTATACAAAGCTGAGCGTGTTATTACTACCGCACAGCAACCACAAATAGCAGTAAACACTGGTGAAGATGTTGTGAACTTTTGTGCTAATAACTACTTAGGATTAGCCAATCACCCATCGTTAATTGCTGCCGCTAAAGAAGGTTTAGACGAGCACGGCTTTGGTATGGCGTCAGTACGCTTTATTTGTGGCACCCAAGACATTCATAAAACCTTAGAGCAAAAATTAAGTAACTTCTTAGGCATGGAAGATACCATTTTATATTCTTCTTGTTTTGATGCTAATGCTGGTTTATTTGAAACATTATTAGGCCCTGAAGACGCGATTATTTCTGATTCTTTAAACCATGCTTCAATCATTGATGGCGTGCGTTTATGTAAAGCAAAACGTTTCCGTTACGCAAACAATGACGCAGCAGAGCTTGAAGCACGCTTAATAGAAGCTGATGAAGCTGGCGCTCGTTTTAAGTTAATTGCTACTGATGGCGTATTTTCAATGGACGGTGTTATTGCCAACTTGAAAGCCGTTTGTGATTTAGCTGATAAATACAATGCTATGGTAATGGTTGATGATTCACACGCAGTTGGTTTTGTTGGAGAACAAGGCCGTGGTAGCCATGAGTACTGCGAAGTAATGGGTCGTGTAGACATTATTACCGGTACATTAGGTAAAGCAATGGGTGGCGCGTCAGGCGGTTACACTGCCGCTAAAAAAGAAGTGGTTGAATGGTTACGTCAACGTTCACGTCCTTACTTATTCTCAAACTCTTTAGCTCCTGCAATTGTTAATGCGTCAATTAAAGTGATTGATTTATTAGCTGACGGTGATGAGTTACGTAAAACCTTGAAAGACAATGCTTCATACTTTAGAACGCAAATGGAAGCTGCTGGCTTTACTTGTGCAGGTGCTGACCACGCCATTGTGCCAGTGATGTTAGGCGATGCTAAAGTGGCAAGTGCTATGGCCGATCGTTTATTAGCAGAAGGTATTTATGTTATTGGTTTCTCATTCCCAGTTGTACCAAAAGGCCAAGCACGTATTCGTACGCAAATCTCTGCAGCGCATACTAAAGCTGAATTAGATAAAGCAATTGAAGCCTTTATCCGCATCGGCAAAGAAATGAAAGTGATTGAGGGTTAATAATGAAAGCTTTAGCAAAATTAAAGGCAGAACCGGGCATTTGGATGACCGACTCACCTAAGCCTGAGTTAGGTCATAATGACTTGTTAATCAAAATTAAAAAAACCGCTATTTGTGGCACTGATATCCATATTTATAACTGGGATGAATGGTCACAAAAAACCATTCCAGTACCTATGGTTGTTGGTCATGAATATGCCGGCGAAGTAGTGGGCATTGGCCAAGAAGTACGTGGTTTTTCTTTAGGCGACCGCGTTTCAGGCGAAGGGCACATTACTTGTGGCCATTGCCGTAACTGTCGCGGTGGTCGTACGCATTTATGTCGTAATACTGTTGGTGTTGGTGTTAACCGCGAAGGTTCATTTGCTGAATACTTAGTCATTCCTGCATTTAATGCTTTTAAATTACCCGATGAAATTTCTGATGATTTAGCCGCAATTTTTGACCCATTTGGCAACGCTGTACACACTGCATTATCATTTGATCTTGTTGGCGAAGATGTATTAATTACTGGCGCAGGCCCTATTGGTATTATGGCGGCAGCCGTAGCGAAACACGTTGGTGCTCGTCATGTGGTTATTACTGATGTTAATGAATACCGTTTAGACCTTGCTCGCCAAATGGGCGCAACGCGCGCGGTTGATGTTAGCAAAGAAAAGTTAACAGATGTGATGGCTGAATTAGGCATGACCGAAGGTTTTGATGTTGGTATGGAAATGTCGGGTGTGCCATCGGCATTTACCGATATGTTAGCCAACATGAATAATGGCGGAAAAATTGCCATGCTAGGTATTCCTGGGCAAGATATGGCGATTGATTGGAGCCAAATTATCTTTAAAGGTTTAACTATTAAAGGCATTTACGGTCGAGAAATGTTTGAAACTTGGTACAAAATGGCAAGTTTGATCCAATCTGGCTTAGATTTATCACCAATTATCACTCATCACTTTAATATTGATGATTTTCAGCAAGGTTTTGATATCATGCGCTCAGGACAATCAGGCAAAGTTATCTTAAATTGGGAATAATGAATAATGGCAAGTAGCGAAGAAAATTTTAAACATATGCAAATCAGTGAACTGCATAACGTATTAGCTGATGAATCACATGTGGTAGTTGATATTCGCGACCCAGCGTCGTTTCAAGCTGGCCATATTCCTAATGCTTTGCATTTGAGTAATGAAAGTTTACCTGACTTTTTACGTGATGCTGATTTTGATGCCCCTGTTGTGGTTTGTTGTTACCACGGTATTTCAAGTCAGCAAGCAGCGCAGTTTCTGATCAGTCAAGATTTCACCGAAGTGTATTCACTTGATGGTGGCTTTACTGATTGGCAATTACAGTATCCGGAAGCTGTTGCACGTTAATGATGACTGAAGATCTGCGCCCACTGGTTAGTGTTCAACATCACAATATCGCGTTACTGTTTTGTGATTATGTTGGCACTATTGGGGTTAAGGCGCAGGTAGTCCCTGAAAGTGAAGGCTTTGTTATTTATTGCTCGCAGGATAAATATGATTTAGCCCTGACTGAATTCAAGCAATTTATTGAACAACCTCATCACGCTAAATATCAGCAGGCTGCTTGGCAAAATGGCACCATAGCTGATGTAGAACCACATTCTCCCGCCTTATTAAGTAGTTTTAAAGAACAATTCTTTGCCCACGCTGGCTTGGTGACGTTAACCATATTTAGTTTATGTTGGTTAGTGTTTATTGCTAGCGAACTAGGTTGGGCTACGGTTATTTTTCAGCAACTACAGTTTTATCCGCAGCTTACGATTGAACAAATTATGCAAGCGCCGCATCGTTTATTAGGTCCTGCGTTGTTCCATTTTTCATGGCTACATATAGTTTTTAATACCATGTGGTGGTGGCAACTGGGCGGGGCTATTGAAAAGGCATTTGGTAAAGCCAGCTTAATCAAAATATTTTTAGCGACCGCGTTGGCTTCTAATATAGGTCAGTTTTTGGTTGATGGGCCATATTTTGGTGGTTTATCTGGCGTTGTTTATGGCTTGGTTGGCTATGTGTGGTGGCTTGGTTGGTTAATGCCAGAAAAAGGCTTAACCTTATCAAAACCTATTATTGGCTTTATGCTGTTTTGGTTACTATTGGGCTATACCACTATACTGCCGTTTAATATTGCCAATACCGCACATTTATTAGGTTTGATCAGTGGTTGTTTTTTAGCTTATATCAAAGTGCTAAAAGAAAAAAAGCACACTAGCTAAGGCTAAAGTGTGCATTTTATTGCTGTAATATAATCGCCAATAATAGCTAGTTGTTGCTTTTAATTACCTGAAATTAATTATCTAACCATTGGGTAAATAATAATTTTTTAATTAATGGCTTACCCGTTTCTTTTTCCAGTAATTGCTTCACTTTCTCTTCACATAAACGTTGAATTTCATGACGGCCATTAATTGATTTAACTTTTGATTCAGGTTGCTGACCAATAATATTGATAATTGCGTCACGAAGTAACGGCGAGTGATGTTCAACAACTTCGTAGTTAGAAGCATCTTCAATCATCAGTTCTACGGTTAGGCGTACATAGCCCATCTTCTTCTTTACGGCGACGTAGTTAGTCACAATAGATGGTTCAAAGCCAAAGTATGCATAGTCAGCCGCTTTAGCTGATGTTGCACTTAGTAGCGCTAGCAATAAAATAAAAGGCATTTTCATAACACGAGAACTCAAATAAAAATTGGTTAATTGCTTAAGTAGCATACGCAAACAATGTAATAGTTTTCAATAATAACGTGAATCTTATTTGTGTGCTGCACTATTTGCTGATTTTTTTTAACGCGCAACAGCTAAAGCTAAAATACAACTACAAGGTAAATTTGTTGCTGAAGGAGGCGGTCAATAAGCTATATTTTTACTTGTCTAAACGCTATCATACGTCGTTTTTCGCAACTTTAGTTATAGGCATCTTTTCTGAGTATGACAGCACAGCATTCTTTATTTCCTGTACAAATGACAGCAACTTGGCAAGAACCAAGTAGCGTCATAGTTAGTAATACCTTACGCGACTGGTTGCTTGATCCTGCATCTTTAACGGCAAGGCTAAAAAAACATAGTGAGCAATTTCGTGTCGAAGTACTTGGTCAAGCTATAGAAGCGTGTAGTGATATTGAAGCCAATGCTGATATTTTAGCTGGCGAGCAAGTGTTGGTGCGCGAAGTGTTGTTATATTGCGATGAAGTACCACAAGTTTTTGCTCGTAGCTTATTACCACTTAGCTCGCTAACTGGCGAGCAGCAGCAGTTAGCCCATTTAGGCACACAGTCATTAGGGCAAGTACTTTTTAATCACCCTGACTTAGTGCGTAAAAAGATAGAAGTTGCCGCTTTCGATCAGCAATCAAGTGTTGCGAAAATTGCTGAACACTTATCATTAAAAGTGTTACAGCCAATGTGGGGTCGTCGTTCAGTATTTGTACTCGACGCTAAACCATTAATGGTGGCGGAAGTTTTCCTGCCCGGTGCTTTTGCATATCAAGAATAGAAAGGTATTACATTGAGTGAGTTAACGGAAAAATTAACAGCAATTAAGCAAATTACCCGCATGGACAAACCTATTGGGACCTATCTGTTATTGTGGCCAACGTATTGGGCATTATGGATTGCCTCTGATGGCTGGCCAACTTTGCATATGCTGTTGGTGTTTACTTTAGGTGTATTTTTGATGCGCAGTGCTGGTTGTGTGATTAACGACTTTGCCGATCGTAAAATAGACGGTGCAGTAAAGCGCACGCAAAACCGACCTTTAGTTACTGGAGCATTGTCTAGTAGTGAAGCATTACAATTATTCGCAACATTTATTCTATTCTCACTTGGTTTAGTGCTGACCTTAAGTAACTACACCATTATGCTCTCTTTTGTTGCCGTACTTTTGGCGGCAAGTTATCCATTTATGAAGCGTATTACGCATTTTCCGCAAGTGGTGCTTGGCGCTGCATTTAGTTGGGGAATGATTATGGTTTTTGCTCAAGAACAAGGACAGATACCAGTTGTTGCTTGGCTATTATTTACCGCGAATGTTTTATGGACGGTTGCTTACGATACTATGTATGCCATGGTTGACCGTGATGATGACTTGCGAATTGGTGTTAAGTCGACGGCAATAATATTTGGTAACAACGATAAGCGTATTATCTTATTTTTGCAGTTAATGACCTTAGCTATATTATTCACTGTTGGTGATATATTAGCGTTTGGTTGGCCTTATCAATTGTCTTTGGTGGTTGCAGCGGGGTTCTTCTCTTATCAGCAAATATTAATTGCAGGGCGTGAACGCGAACGTTGCTTTCAAGCATTTTTAAACAATCACTATGTTGGTTTGGTGGTTTTTATTGGAGTTACTGTTGAATATTTATAGTGCTTAAGTAACCATCTAGATAAATCAATAAGCATTTACTCGTTGTTATCAATACGAATAAATGCTTATTTTAGCTACATGTTTAGCGCATGATACTTTGTAAAACTTCTATATCGACTAAGTTACTCACCGAACCTTTCAACAAGCCTAACGTGCTGCTATCAACTAATTTTTCGTCTTCATCAGTAACAATATAACCTTTATCTTTCATCGCTAGAATTAAGGTTGATTGCGCTTTTTTGTCGATAAACTCAGGCGCATTGATGTTATTAAGTACTGATAAACGCTGAGCGATAGCGACAACCTTGTCGTCTAACTCTGATTTAGCTATTGGCGCTAAACGACCTAATAATGTTGTGATAATAGCGAACCTTTGCATGGTTTCATTAACACATTCGGCCATTAAGCGAACTTTAGCGCGAGTTTCGCTATCGTTACTCAACGACCAGAAGCCTGCTTTAGTTTGTTTAGCAATTTCTTGGCCTGTTAAGAATTGGCAAATATCTTCAACCTGAGCACTAACATCATCTGCGCTTTGCCATAAAAACAAATCAGTTTTTAATAGCTCTACTAAACGTTGTACTTGAGCCACTAAATCATCTTGGCTAATTTTGGCGTTGCGCTCTAATAATCGACAAACCAATGACGGTACAATAAAGGTGTGTAGTATATTGTTGCGATAGTAGCGTAGTTCTAAAATTGCGCTGTCAGTTAATGAAACAATTTCGCCAAAACTGTCTTGGTTGATTGTGACTTTGTTCAAGGTAATAACATGTGCAAGTAACTCTGCACCGGTTTCTTGCGGTATGGTTAATTCTGCATGATAAGGTGCAGCGCGCTGTAGCGTTAAGAAAAAGTCTAATTGCGTGTTCAGCTCAGCTTTTGTCAGCGCTTTGTTGTCAGTGGCATGTAAAATTAACGAAACCAAAGCGACACCATTTAATGCTGCACATTGATTGATTGAAGTCATTACTTGATGTGCTAGCGTGTTAACACTTGGTGTTAACCATTTTGGCTTTTGTGGATCAATTGGATCTATTGCTTGCTTCCAATCAGGTACTTCTTTGTTTAAAAACTGATTGATATTAATTGGCTCACCAAAGTTCACATAGCCTTTGCCGTAGTTTCTTAAATTACGAATGGCTTTGAAAACACCAAAGATGGATTCGCCTTTCTTTTGACTGCCGCTTAGTTCTTTATGGTAGGTTCCCACTTCCATTACATGTTCATAGCCTAAATAAACAGGCACTAAGGTTAATGGTCTGTCGATGCCACGCAATAAGCTTTGTATGGTCATAGCAAGCATGCCAGTTTTCGGTGACAGTAAGCGACCTGTGCGGCTGCGGCCACCTTCAGAATAATATTTTACTGAATAACCACGTTCAAAAAGTAGCCCTAAATATTCACGGAAAATAGTGGAGTATAAGCGATTACCTTTAAAGCTACGTCGAATGAAAAATGCTCCTGCTTTTCTAAATATTGGTCCGGCAGGCCAGAAATTTAAGTTAATGCCAGCAGCGATACGAGGTGTTACTAATCCTTGTTGGAAAATTACATAGGTAAGCAGTAAATAATCCATGTGGCTACGATGACAAGGTACATAAATAATTTCATGACCTTCTTGTGCTAAGTTACGCAAGCGCTCAGCTTTACTGACTTCAATGCCATTGTATAAACGATTCCATAACCAGCCAAGAATTCGTTCGCCAAAACGTACGGTAACATCGCGATAATCACCGGCAATTTCATCCATTATTGCTAAGGCTTGTTTCTTAATTTCTGCTTCGCTAACTGATTTATTTTGTGCTTCGTCCGTGATCAATCGTTTAATCGATGGGTTGACCAATAGAGTTTCAAACATTTGTTGACGATGCATTAACCTTGGGCCAGTTGCTGCAATGATTTGTCGGTGAAAATGAAAACGAGCAATACGCATTAATTTACGCGCACTTGACTCATCACTACCGTGTTTATCAGCCATATGGCGGAATGAAATAGCTTCACTAAAGCGCACCATAGTATGGCGGCCTAGAAACAATACGATGAAAAATTTACGTAACCAAGTAGGGGATTCTTGATCTGCCAATAAGTTACCAACATTTGTGGTGTTTTTTTCTTTTGTCGGCGTACGACCCCAAATAACATTGGCGGGAATTAGTTGTGCATCAAGGTTTTCGTCTTTCGCATGAGCGTTTAATAGTTCAAAACCTTGTGCAATGGCGGTGGTTTTTGTTGGTTTTCGCCAGTGGAATAGTGCTGTTGGCTTTTCCAAAAATAATAATCGCGACAATGCCTGACCATTGACCAACACTTTTTCTAAAGGATCGGGTAAATTGGCTTTTTTACACGCGGTGCGTAACGATAAAATATCGCTAGCAGACTGATGGCGTAAAACATAAAACACCGGTTTTTCAGGCGTGAACTGACCAGAATTTATTAAGTTATCGGCAACAACTTTACAACTCACCAATAACTTTATCGGTAAACGAAGTAACAAATAGAATAATTTACGAATGGCTAACATCTTGTTTTACTCAACTTTATTTGACTCATTATTGTATCACTTAGCCGCAATGTTGTCTCTTTTTCACTAAGATCAGCGCAAGTTTTTTGCTCTAACTAAAAGGGTGAAGGCCCATATTTACCTGTCAAATTGGCTAAATCAAAAGTACCATAATGAAAACTAAAGAATTTTTTCAATAACGTTAATACTTATCGGTTAAATCCGTTTTAGGCTATTTATGCAAAAAGAGTTACCCGTCAAGAAAATCGCAATTTTTGTTGATGTACAAAACATTTATTACACCACCCGCGATACTTTTGCCCGACAATTTAATTATCGAGAGTTTTGGCAACAGATAAGTAAAGAAGGCGATATTATTATCGCTAACGCGTACGCAATACAGCGCAGTGATGACCAGCAGCATAAATTTCAAAAAGCACTGAAACATATAGGTTTTAATGTCAAATTAAAGCCATTCATTCAACGTCGTGATGGCTCAGCAAAAGGCGATTGGGATGTTGGCATTACCATTGATGTTATGGAAGCTGCCGTTGACGCCGATATTATTGTGTTACTTTCAGGCGATGGTGATTTCGAGATGTTGTTACGTAAAGTGATGACACGTGATGGCGTTGAAAGCTATGTTTATGGCGTTACTGAGCTAACCGCACAAGCGCTGATTAATTCAGCCAGTGAATTTTTTCCTATTGATAGCCGTTTACTAATTTAACTCACTAAATTTGTAATTGTAGTTTGAGCTTAGTATGGTATTTTTTAGTAACGATAAAAAAATAATAAAAACCAAGGAATCGTAATGTCAGTTGAAGCTTTATATAAAGTTATTTTATACCCATTTATTAATGAATCGCTTGCCAGCTTAAAGGCTATGACTAAGTTAACCGGTGAAGCAGGTGAAGCGTTTGTTGACAGTGTTGATGATTTTCGTTTTAAAGGTTATGCCGTTTGTTCTGAAGTCACTGGCGGTTTAGATGGCGTTATTATGATGCACCACTACCCAGAAACCGCAATCGCCATTGGTAATTCAGTGTGTGAAAATATGTTTGAAGAATCATATGAATTTACTGAAATTAATGATGATTTGAGCAATGCATTAGCTGAGTGGGGTAATACCATCGTTGGTCGCTCAACCGATTTACATGGTCGTTATAGTTTAGATTATAAATTCTCTAGCCCGTACTTTGTTCACGATGTGAATGATATGGATAAATATTTAGCTGGCGTTAAAGAAGTTATTACTGTGCCAATTACTGTTAACGGTGTTGGGCGCTATTATTTCAACCTGTTAGTGCGCAATGTTGAATATCAATCCATTGGTATCAAGCGAGAAGCTAGTACTGGTATTGCGAATGTTCATACCAAGAACTTGCCACTTGAAAGTAAAATATTACTCGTTGATGACAGTAGTATGATTCGTAAAGCACTGAAACGTTACCTAGCACAATTAGGTTATAACAACGTGATTGAAGCTGATGATGGCTCAACGGCGGTTTCTATGGTTGCTGAACATCAACCTGATTTTATGATCATGGACGTGGTGATGGGCGAAATGAATGGTAACCAAGCGTTAGCAATAATTCGCGCTAACGGTAGTGATGTGCCTGTTGTAATGCTGAGTTCAGTAACGGATAAAGCGTTAGTTAGCGAATGTGAAAGGCATGGAATATCCGGCTTTATTTTTAAACCTATCCAAGCTGATAATGGTGCGGAAATTGTTAAAGATTACTTGAAAATAGCGTAATAAAGCTATTTTTTACTAAGAATGCTGATGTGCTTAAATATTGTATTAAGAGCACAACAGCAAAACAAAGCTTGTGAGAATAATTGTAGATTGTTGAAACAATATTGGACTTTCCGAGGTCATTGTTAGCTAGCTTTAATAAATATTGGACAAATAAGTGCGATTTTTTTGTTTTACCTCTTTTTTCCTTTTTTTCAGCTCTTGTCATGTGATGGCTGGAAACTTTAAGGTAACGCTTGTTGATAGTAACAATGACCCGCTGCCTGATATGGTGGTTTATTTTCAACCGTTAGATGGCATGGTGTTACCTGTTAGCAATAAAACGGTTGAAATAGGTCAACTAGACCGTGCGTTTACCCCCTATATCAATGTTATGCAGTTAGGCAACAGTGCTAACTTTCAAAACAAAGATGATATTACCCATCATATTTATTCCCCTGTAGGTGAAAATAAGTTTTCATTTAAAATTCGAGCCGGTCAATCACAACGCAAAGATGATTTTCAACAATCAGGTGAAGTAGCTATGGGCTGCAATATACATGACTGGATGAGCGGTTATTTATATATTGTTGATACACCACTGTTCGGAAAAACTGATGCACAAGGCCGCGTTAGTATTGCGATAGAGCAACAGGGAAAATATCAGCTGGTTGTTTGGCATCCACATCTTGAAGTTGAAAATCATAGTGTCAGTCAGCAGATACAATGGCCTGAAAGTACACAAGTAATGATAAAAATCCCTCATAAAATGGGAAAAAATTCAGAGCAAAAAAATGAAGAAGATTTCGATTTTTTATCTGATTATTAAGGACGATTCTCTTAATGAAGAGTTTACAAACTAAGATATTTCTATTTTTTGTACTGTTGTTGCTCTTAGTGCAAGCGATTGCATTTTGGACAATTATGGCAGGTAATAAAAGCCAAGAAAAACAAGAAATAGCTAACCGTTTGACGACAGCAAAAACTATCTTTAATGCTCAGTTTGATAGCCGAAGAGATTATCTGACGGCTTTTGCCGAAACCGCAGCGAAAGATTACGGTATTAAACAAGTTTTTGAAGATGAAGTGCGCAGTTTATTAGTGGCGATGAATAACCATCGTAAGCGTATTGATGCCGATATTGCGATGGCGGTATCAGCAGAAGGTGTGATTACCGCACAGCTTGTTGTTGAACAAGACGCATCAGGAAATTCAAAAGTAAGACAAGGAGTTGAACGTAATCAAACGTTTCGATTCCCACATTGGTTAGAAAACCAAGAACAATCACATTTGTATGTTGTTGATCATGTTGTTTATCAAGTGAGCTTTTCACCTTTGACGGTTGGCGCGCGAACAATAGGCTGGCTAGCTTTTGGTTTTGAAATTGATCAAGAACTTGCTCAGCACTTTTTTGATATTACTCAGCTACATACTGACTTTGCTCTTGTACAAGGTGAAAGTTGGCGTTTAATCGCTTCCTCCAATTCAACTGCCGATTTAGCATTAACGAAACAGGTTGTTAAAAATACTACACCAGAAGAATATATTGCGGTTGGTCATCTTATTGATGAAACAGATAATGTGCAATTAGCTCTTGCTATGTATGGTTTACGTGCTGATATTGTTGAGGTGTTGCAAAAGCAGTGGTGGCAGTTTTTAATCTTAACGATTGTGACCTTATTGCTGTCACTTACTGTGGCCTATATTATTGCCGCTTCAATTACTAAACCGATAAAATTGCTGGTTAAGCAGGCTAAAATAGTGGCTAGCGGCGATTACAATCAAACGGTAAAGGTAAACGATAAAAGTGAACTCGGGCAATTAGCGAATGAATTTAATGCTATGCAATCAGCGGTTTTATCGCGCGAGAAGTCAATAACTCATAGCGCAAATCATGACCCATTAACTGATTTACCTAATCGCAGTGTATTAAAGCTAATGTTGCAAACTTTGGCTGATAAAAAACAAGCATTTACCGTATTTCATTTAAATTTAAGCCGTTTAAAAGATGTTAATGAAACCCTTGGTCATGATGTTGGTGACTGGCTAATTAAAACAACGGCGAAAAGACTCGCTACCTTGCAAGAATTTCAGTTGTTATGTCATGTCGGTGCTGATGAATTCGTTTTGTTAGCAGAAATATCACCAGAGCCATCGCCAGAGTTTTCAAAAGATGCCTTAGTCGAAAAAATTCACCACGCTTTAGAAGAGAATTGCGAATATCAAGGCATCAGTCTGCAATTACAAGTGCGCATAGGTATCGCGGCAGTGCCAGAGCATTGCCAAAGTACTAAGTCAGTTTTACAAATGGCAGATACTGCCTTACATCACAGCCACAAAGTTAATCAGTTGGTGCAAACTTACCATCAAGATCTTGATGTAAATAGTGTTGAGCGTTTAAACCTGATTAATGACTTAAAAGATGCCATTGTTGGTGACCAACTAGAGTTGCACTATCAACCTAAACTAGATTTAAGCACAGGTATAGTTACTCATGTAGAAGCGCTTGTGCGTTGGCGTCATCCAAGTTTAGGCATGGTACCGCCTGACAATTTTATTCATATTGCTGAACAAACTGGACAAATTAATGCGTTAACTCAATGGGTATTTATTACCACGTTAAAGCAATATCAATTATGGCGAGCGCTAGGATTGAATATTAGTGTCGCAGTAAACATCTCGGCAGAAAATCTTAAAGACAGCCAGTTTTATCAATTTATATGTCAGTCGGTTGAAGAGTTTAGTGTTCCTGCAGAAAAAATAACGCTGGAAGTAACCGAAAGTGCAGTTGTTGACGATCCGGTTTCTGCAATTGCATTATTACAGCGGTTTAAAGATCGAGGCATGCGTATATCTATAGATGACTATGGCACCGGTTATTCCTCACTAGCACAACTAAAACAATTGCCAGTGCATGAGCTGAAAATTGATAAATCTTTTGTTCAACGTTTATGTGATGATGAAGATGATAGAATTATTGTTCGTTCAACCATCGAATTAGCACACAATATGGGACTTAGTGTGGTTGCTGAAGGTATTGAAGACGAGTTTGCGTTAAACTGGTTGGCAAAAAATAATTGTGAACTCGGGCAAGGTTACTTTATCAGTCGCCCTAAACATGCAAACGAGTTAACACCGTGGCTATTAGAACAAAAGGTAGCCGTTTTTGAATAGGATATTACTTTGCTAAAAACAATGGTATTTGTTGGCTTACTTCTAGCTGTAGCTACTGCACATTCTGCAGAAATTAAGTTACATGGCGTACTAGATATTCGTGCAACAAGTGCAAGTACACTTGATAGTTATGTTGATGGTGGTTATGGAAAATTTACTAGCCATGATGGCGAGAATGTATCGTTAGCACAAGCAGGTAGTGAGCTAATTATTGAATGGGATACCGGTATTACTGCCAACATAGTGGCAAATGCCTATAGTGATGAAAATGAAACTATTATTGGCATTACGGAAGCTTTTCTAAAATATCGCAGTTTACCTAATAGCAGTGGTTACCGTTGGCAGACGAAAGCAGGAATTTTTTATCCTGAAATATCATTAGAAAATAATGCTTATGCTTGGGCTAGTCGAAATACACTTAACTCATCAGCTATTAATACTTGGCTTGGTGAAGAAATTCGTGTGTTAGGTAGTGAGTTGGCATTAACTCGGTTAGGAAAGTTTAATGATAGTGATTTTGATCTGACATTTGCCGCAACAGCCTTTGTTAATAATGATCCTGCTGGTGCTATGTTGTCTTGGCATGGTTGGAATATTGGCAATAGACAAACTTTATGGACAGACTCCAGAGCCATTCCTGATTTTCGTGCCCGTATGCCGGGTTATGATCTTAATGGTCAAGCAGCAAAATCTGATCCTTTTTTAGAGCTTGATGATAACTGGGGCTTTCATGTCAGAAGTAAAGTTAAATTTCATCGCAAAGGGCAGTTAACTCTTGGCTATTATGACAACAATGCGACGCCCTACATGGTTGAGAATGGTCAATATGGTTGGCGCACTCGTTTTACTCATGTAGGTTTTAGTTGGCGCTTGCCCAATGCATATGAATTCACTGCCCAGTATTTAACAGGTGATACTTTAATGCAAAGTCCTACAAGAAGAGATGTAGTGAATAACGACTACGCCAGTGGCTATGTGGCAGTGTCTAAACGTATTAAAAAGCATCGAGTAACGCTGCGACTAGAAGAGTTTTCAATTACTGATAACGATCAAACCGTTGGCGATAATAATAATGAATATGGTAAATCAGCTACGGCAAATTATACCTATCGATATAGCAAACCTTGGTTATTATCAGTTGAGTACAACTGGATTAATAGCCATCGTCCTGCTCGTATGTACACCAATCAAGCTGTAAACTTAGTCGAACGTCAATGGCAATTTGCTGCACGATATTTTTTCTAAATTTTTAACCTGTATCTATTAGTAAATTGTGTCAGTGCTTTTAACAAAAAACTAATAGCCGTATTCTCTAACTCCTGTACGGTTATGTAAAGTAACGTGTTTTTCTTTGACGCTATTTATGCGTCAAGCTCATATTATAGGGATTACTAATTCTTTTTTTCAGGGATGAACATTTAAGTTCTATTGGAAATTAGCTTTGAGGTAACAAACTACGTTACGTAGTATAAAGTTTTACTAGCTTGACTATTATCAGCTCAATTTATTGAGGCAGGTTATATCACAGAACCTGCAACTTATGATGTAACTAATGCATCACTCACATCAATAGAAAAATAATTGCCCCTCAGCTCCCATCAGGGATATTGTCAGGAATGAACCTACTTTCTGCATCTTATGATGCCTCCACCTGTGTAGGTGTATGCACTGGCAAGATATTTTTAAAGGTGAAAAATTAGGTTCAAGCATTTGACCTTGATGGTATTCAATATAACCCGGCTTTAATTCACTTAGCATATTTTATTTCTTAAATAAGTGGTGTTGTTAATGCGATGTTAATTTGTGGTAAGCTATGTTGGATATTCTAATGTATCAAAGTCGATACAAAGAGTAGACAATTCGCCACTAACATCTATATTTTTAAGCGCTATGATGTAATTTCAAAGTTGTAAAAGCAGGAATTAAAAATGGTTAAATCAAAATTATTTATCGGTTTATATTGTTTTATCGGGGCATTAAATGTTGCTCAAGCAAATGACTATTCAAAAGTTGCTATCGATAAACAATTTTGGCAAACATCACAGGTTGCAAATTTAGCACAAAAATCTAGCTCAAAAATTAATAGTAAAGCGACATCTGGTTTATATTTCGACGTTGATATTGCTTTACTTGAGCAACAACTTTTAAATAATGATACCATATTGCTTGATTTACCTTTGCCTGATGGTAGCTATGTTAAGTTTGAATTGACCTCATCGCAGGTTATGCATCCTGAGCTAGCGGCAAAATACCCGTCGATTAAAACCTTTTCTGGTCAGCAAGTAGGTAATGCTAATAACACCGGGCAATTTGATATTACTCCACACGGTTTTCATGGGGTTTTCAGCCAAGGAGATGAGCAAGTTTTAATTGACCCAAGTAGTAGAACCAGCAATCGAAGCTACCACAATTACTATCGCAAAGATGCCCAGCCCATTGTAGAAACTGAATTTTCTAAGCGTTTACCGCCACGTAAACGGGCAATGACCACGAGTGATGTTCAAGCACAAAAATTAGCTAAAAACAGTGCTAAGGCAACAAGTTTAACAACCTACCAACTTGCTATTGCAACAACAGGTGAATATGCGGAATTTCACGGTGGTACTAAAGAAAGTACATTAGCTGCATTGGTTACTTTAGTTAATCGGTTGAATGATGTTTATCAACGTGATTTATCAATGAAATTTGAATTGGTTGCGAAAAACGACAGTATTATTTTTACTGACAGTAGCACAGACCCTTTTGCCAATACCGATGAAGATATCGATTTAAACGCCGATGTTATTGATGGCGCTATCGGCTCAGAAAATTATGATATTGGCCATTTAGTTGGCACGGGTGGCGGTGGTCTAGCTGGCTTTAGAGTGGTTTGTACTAGTATTAAAGCGGAAGGTGTGACCGGTAGTGGTAGGCCGACATCAGATTCTTTCTATATAGATTACGTTGCTCATGAAATTGGTCATCAATTTGGCGCTGATCACACATTTAACGGTGGGCAAGGTGCCTGTGGTGGCAACCGAGAAACAAACAGTGCTTATGAACCAGGTAGTGCTTCCACTATTATGGGCTATGCGGGAATTTGTGATGGTCAAAATATTCAAGGTAACTCTGATCCATATTTCCATATTCATTCAATCGATCAAATTCGTTCATTTGCCAACCCTTTAGCAAGTTGTGGAACAAAGTCGAGCATCGCAAACGATGCGCCAACAGTAGATGCAGGAATTGATCGTACGATACCAGCTAACACTCCTTTTACGTTAATCGGAACCGCGACTGATCCAGACGGTGATAGTATGAGTTACAGTTGGGAACAGTTTGATTTGGGCGCGCAAAGTAACAATGCCGCAGAAGATGGCACTGATGATGGTAAACGACCTTTATTTAGAACGTTTAGCCCAACAAATAGTGCGGAACGCACACTACCTAAATTAGCCGATATTCTTGGTAATAAATCAAGCTATGGTGAAGCGTTACCTAGCGTTGCTCGTGAAATGAACTTTCGTTTAGTGGTGCGTGATAATCAAAATAATCTTGTTGATGATGCAATGAAAATTAATGTTGTTGCAAACTCACAAGGTTTTAGTGTTAATGATATTGCGAATTGGAATGGTTCGACACAAACCGTTTCATGGCATACTGCTGATACTGAAAAAGCGCCAGTGTCTTGTGCGGCTGTCGATATCTTATTATCAACTGATTCAGGGGCTAACTTTAGCCAAACATTAGCAGATGATGTAAGTAATGATGGAAGCCATACTATTAACTTACCTAATTTAACAACCAGTACTGCACGAGTTAAAGTAACCTGTAGTGATAATATATTCTTTGCTATCAATAATGCCGATTTTGAAATAAGTTCAACTGATGTTGCGCCAACAAAACCGTTATTTACAGGTCAAGACAGTATCAAGACCAATGAAGATATGAGTATATTATTGAGTGCTGATTTGTTGAACTTTGAAAATAACCCAACCATTGATAGCTTGGCAATTACCGCAGGAGAAAACTATAGCTTTGACGGCTTAACGGTGACTCCAGCGCTAAACTTCAATGGCAATATAATGGTTAATATGACGGCAACAGCTAGTAGTTTAGTTAGTGATAGCTTCCAAGTGAGTATTGATGTAAATGCGGTTAATGACCAGCCAACAGCCGTTGCGGATAGCGCTACGGTAGCTCAAGACTCTAATAATAACGAGATAGATGTTTTAGTTAATGACAGCGATATTGATGGCGAAACTATTACCTTAAAAGCTGTTAGTGCTTCAGGTAATGGCACAGTGACTATGGTTAATAATAAAGTTAATTATTCTCCAGCAAGCGGCTTTAGTGGTGCGGAAACCATCAACTATACGATTGAAGACTCAGAAGGTTTGAGTGCTAGTGCAGAACTATTAGTAACCGTTACCGCTACACCTGTAACTCCTCCAACGGTTGAACCTGAAAGCAAATCGTCTGGCGGTGGTAGTGTGAATTATTTACTAATGATTTTAGCATTGGCGTTAAGTCGAAAGATAAGAAAAGGATCGAATAATGTTTAAGAACTATTCTTTGTTAGTAGTCGCTTTCTTATCGCTACACATGACAGGCTGTAATCAAGCGGAAACAGAGCAGTTAGCTGTGCAAAGCGAAACAAAGCAAGAGGTTAAAAGTGAAGTTTCTGCCGCTATTGAACAGGCTATAGTAAATAAGGATTTTCGTTTACTACACAGTAAAGGGCGTCGTATTGTAGTGCCGGGCTTAGAGCAGCTAGATATCTCATTGGTACAATCACAATGTGGTCTAAAGCCTATGATAAAAAGTGGTGATGTTATGAAAACGACTGAACAGCGCCAACAGCAAAAAGCAGCATATGCTTTTGCTAAGCAATTTAACCAAGCTGTTTATCAGCAATGTTTAGCAAGTTTGAAGCAATAGCGTGATACTTCATATTAAAGAAGAGGTGAATGTCCATTGGCAATAGATAAAATCCTCTTGGTTGATGACGATGTAGAATTAACATCGTTAATCAGCCAATTTTTAACTATGAATGGCTTTGACGTTGAAGTGGAGGCAAATGGTGATCATGCGATAAAACGCATTTGGTCAGTAAAGCCAGATTTAATTGTTTTAGACCTAATGCTGCCAGGGTTAGATGGTTTATCGATTTGCCGATCAATCAGAGAGGATTTTTTTGGTCCTATTATCATGCTAACTGCACTTGATGATGATATTGATGAAGTAACAGGGCTTGAAGTTGGTGCTGATGATTACCTATGTAAGCCAATAAAACCGAGAGTTTTATTGGCTCATATTCGTGCTCAGCTCCGTCGTCATACTCATATAAGCCAACAACTCGATACTAACATTAAAACTGCACTGTCAGATGAGTTGGTTATTGATGCGACAAAACGCAAAGTCAGTTATCAGCAACAAGACATTTTATTGACCTGTGCTGAGTTTGATTTGTTGTGGGTTTTAGCAAGCCATGCTGGCCGAATAATCTCACGCGATGAATTACACCAAGAAATTTTTCGCCTTGCATATGATGGCTTAGATCGCTCAATTGATTTGCGCATTTCAAGATTACGTAAAAAGCTTTCAGATAACTCCAAAGAACCTAATATTATTAAAACCATTAGAAATAAAGGTTATCTGCTTGCAAAATAAAACCAAGAAAAAGTTTTCACTACTTTTTTTACTATTCTTGTTTAATGTTATTTCTGCAAGTTTATTGCATAACCCGATTTACAACCTAGTAGAAGATTTCATTTATCAAGAATACGATAGCTATTTATTAACAGCTAAAGAAAAAATGCATGAAACATTCAAAGGTGCTAAAGCCGAAAACTGGCAAGTTAAAGCCGTAGAGCTTGGTAATATTTATGATACTCAGTGCCTGATAGTTGCAAATAACAGTGATAACTTTTCAAAAGATGTCCTGCATTTAATCAACTCAGCTCAATCGACCTCGGGAGTCGTTGATCTTGATGGTGCTACTGTGTATTACCCGTTAAATGATGATTTTGTTGCTGAACTTGGCCCAATTCCTTTTAATTATTTGCTTTCATTTATTTATGACTGGTTTACGTGGGCAGTTGCAATTCTCTTAAACTTAATCTTTGCTTATGGGTATTTAACTTATAGCGAAAAAAAACAACAAGAGTTAACCAAAGAAATTCTTTCTTTACCTATTCCTATTAAAACTAATGAGCAGCCTCTAGCGATACTTGCACAGTTAAGGGCATCGTTAGCGACTGTTCAACAAGACAATGAAAACCGATTAATATTGCAAAGAGACTTACTACACGGCGTAGCGCATGAATTTAGAAGCCCAATGGCAAGAATTCAATTTGCGCTAGATATGCTTGAAGATACACCTGCTGCTGAGCATGAACGGCTCACTAAAAGTATGCATAATTCGCTAGCTGATTTAGATGAATTAGTGAAAGAGCTATTGTATTACGCTCGCCTAAAAGACAGTCACGCGGCATTCAAAAATGAGCCGATAATTCTGCAAAATATTTGTAAAGAAAGCATTGAGCAAGTCAGTGCTTTCTATCCTAAGGTAGAGTTCGCATTAATCATGCCTGAGCTAGTAACACTAGTGGGAGATGAAAAGCACATCAAACGGATGCTAGTTAATTTATTACGAAATGCTGGCCGTTTTGCAAAGCATCATTGCTGTTTAACCGTTGTGAAAAGTGTAACAGGAATGACTATTTTAGTTGATGATGACGGCATTGGTATTCCACCGGGTAAAGCGGAAAGAATTTTTGAACCCTTTACGCGCTTAGATCCAAGCCGTTCGAGAGATTCCGGAGGCTGCGGCCTAGGGCTGGCGATAGTGGCGTCCATTGTTGGAAAGCATCAAGGGACAATAAGAGTTGTTGATAGTAAATTGGGCGGTGCCTGTTTTGAGGCTGTTTTCAAACAAACTAATCACTAAATTTAGTTAAAATATATTTACTAATGTAGATGTCCAGTCGAGGTATAGCTGAATTTAGCACTATTGAATTGGGAAAATACTGGCAATACCACAATAAATACTGATGTCTATTTAATTACCACCATGGTATTTAAACCACTGTCGCTATTAACTGAATGGAATATTCCTGTTACTAGCTGCGCAATACTATTAACTCATTTTTCTTAGCATACTTGCCGGTAATACTCGCAAAATCCAGTGTAAAAATGACCAAGGCCAATTTGGCACAAAGCTGTTGGCTTGCTCTTTATTTATGGCTTTTACCAAGGCCTTACATCCAGTTTCGGTATCTACAATAAAAGGGACTTTCTCCACCGTTTCATTAATTTCACTACGGATAAAACCAGGGTGAATACAACTGACTTTGATGGGAGTGTTCATAACATCAATACGTATACCTTCACTTAATGAGGTTATTGCCGCCTTAGTCGCAGCGTATACGGTCATCGCCCGTCTAAAACCGCGTACCGCACTGATAGAAGAAATAGTCACGAGGTGGCCACTATTTTGTGCTCTAAAAATTTCCATTGCGGCTTCAGCTTGTGCAATAGCAGCAATAAAGTTTGTTTCTGCGGTTTGTTTATTTGCGTGGAAATAACCAGTTCCAATGGCAGCACCTTTACCCATGCCGGCATTAATAATGACGCGATCTAAGCTGCCAAGTTCAGCTGTAAATTGTTTAAAAACATCAAATACGGCATCGTGATCATTAACATCGAGGGTTTTAATCAATACCGTAATACTTGGGTTGATCAATTCAAGTTCGGCTTTCAATGTTTCAAGGTTTTCAAAACGGCGAGCACAAAGCGCTAAGTTGCGCCCTTGATTGGCAAACTGAATTGCCATACCTTTACCTAATCCTGAACTAGCACCGGTAATTAAAATATTTTGTCGAGCCATGTGAACATCCGATTGTAATGAACATTAATAAGTCGTGAAAGTTTTATATTACTGTAAATTTCGATAGAACCATATATGTGATAGGTAATAGGTAGTTTGAATGGAGAATCAAAAAATACCGAGTATATTTATCGTATTTAACTCGGTATTTTTTATCGCACAGGATGTAGCAAATTTTGATTTCTTACATTTCTTCTAAGCGCATGCCACGGGTTTCTTTAATATATTTAACAACAAAGAAAATGCTGATTAATGCCGACATTGCATACAAGCCATAAGCCCCTGAAAGACCAATATTACTGAGTAATATTGGGAAGGTCATGGTAATGGCAAAGTTTGCTATCCATTGGGCACTTGCCGCTACGGCTAACGCAGCACCACGAATACGGTTATTAAACATTTCGCCTAATAACACCCAAACAACAGGCCCCCAACTTAAACCAAAAAATACCACAAATAAGTTAGCCATTATTAAAGCTGCAGTACCCATGTTGTCAGATAACGCGAGTTTTCCTACTTCATTAAAACCAGCGGTGCCAAATATATAGGTTAACGCACCTAAACTGATAAACATGCCTACACTGCCGACTAGCAATAGCGGTTTTCGTCCTACTTTATCAATTAAAGCAATCGCAATAAAAGTAGAAACAATATTGGTTATACCGGCAAGAACATTAATAAATAACGATTGTGATTCGTCAAAGCCAGCTGCTTGCCAAAGTTCTGAGCCATAATAAAAAACGACATTAATACCGACAAATTGTTGGAATACGGAAAGTGCAATGCCCACCCAAATAATAGGATGAATTTTCTTTTTGCCATCAATAAATAGATCAGAAACACTTGGCTTTTTATCGCCATGCAATGACTCTTTAACAGCTTCAACTTGCATACTTTCGGTGCCGTCTGCAATGCGCTTAAATACGCTTTTTGCTTGTTCAACTTTGCCTTGAGCAACCAAGTATCGAGGTGATTCAGGAATAAAGACAACGCCAATAATAAATAACGTAGCGGGGATCAGCTCAACCCAAAACATCCAACGCCAAGCAGGTATTTCCAAATATAAATTAGCTTCAGCACTTCCTGCTTGTGTCGCAATAATGTAATTACTTAAGAAGGCCGCAAATAATCCGAGTACAATGGCTAATTGCTGTAAAGTTGCCAACCTGCCGCGCAGCGCTGCAGGCGCTACTTCGGCAATGTAAGCTGGCGCTAATACCGACGCAGCGCCTATTCCTAAACCACCTAATAAGCGGTAAAAGATAAACTCTGCAGAAGAGTCGGAGATACCTGAGCCATACGCACTAATAGCAAATATAATTGCTGTGATGATCATAATTGGCTTTCTGCCATATTGATCCGATATTGGACCAGCTAAGAGTGCGCCGACAGCACAACCCAATAAGACTGAAGCAACATTAAAGCCGGTAGATACATCATTAGAATTAAAAGCATTACCTAATGCGGTTACCGTGCCGTTAATAACACCAGAGTCAAAGCCAAAGAGAAAGCCACCAATTGCCGCTACAGAGGAAATAAATAACACATAGAAAACAGAGCTTTGCGCTGTTTCCTTTTTTTGTAATTCATCGATTGAATCATTATGTGTGGGCGTCATTAATGGTTATCCTTATTATTTTTAATATTATTGGGTTATTAGTATCTAATGTCTCTAATAAAAAAACCATTATTCTTAGTAATGGCTGAGTTGAATTGACACTCGAAGGGAGTTCTTTAATGTGAAATAGCCGAGAGAATCACAAATAGCTCTTAATAAATTGATTAGCCTGAATACTGAAGAATAATTTTATTTTTCCCTATTTTTTTATAGCTAATATTAAAGTTTGTTGTTAACACATCAAGTAAACCTGTCACATCACCTGTTTTAAACATGCCAGCTACTTGCACTTGTTTCAGTTGTTGATTATCAGAAATTTCAAACTCTATATCTGTGTATCGACTAATTTCGGCCATGGTTTCGGCCAGCGACTCTCCACGGAAAATAAGATTACCTTGGCGCCAAGACAAGCTAGTGGCTATATCAACAACATCGACTTTTGTTACTTTTTCTTGTGCTAATCCAGTAAGATCTAATTCAACTTTTTCACCCTTGGAAATAGCCATCGCGCTATTCGGTAACTTTTTAGCCATTTCATCGATATCATCATACGTTGAAGGGTTGTTCTTTTGAGCTACTAATACTTTGCCATCGGTGACAATAAGTTCTACTAACTCACTTCGTACTTCCACATTAAATGCGGTACCAACGGCCTGTATAACTTTACCGCCAGCAATAACACTAAGAGGACGAGAAGTGTCATGTGCAACATCAATATGTATTTCACCCCTTTGAAGCTCAATTATTCGTGCACTTTGAGTGTATTTTACTTGTACAAAACTATTAGTATTAAGGACTATTTTACTATTGTCAGGTAAATTTATTGTGTTACTTTCACCGATATTTGTTTGATAATTCATTTGCATGGCGACTACAGCTGACGGAGCTGTTTGACCAAAGAAAGGAAGATAAAGCTCACTTTGATAAAAACCGATAGAAATAGCCAGCACTACTGAAGCAGCCATTGCACTGAGCCATTTAGGTGTAATTCTACTTTTCACAGATGCTTGAGGGAATAAATCTGATAAGCGACTTAAGTCATCCATTTTGTCCCACAGTTGCGCAACCTCAAACAATACAGCCACATTTTTAGGTGTTTGCGCTAACCATGCTTGTAATGATTTTGTTTCATCATTAGTCAGGTTTCTATCAAGTTTTGAAATCCAATCGCTTGCCTCATCTAAACGTTTTTCATCATCAGTAATGTTGTCCAGTTTGCGTTTTGTATGCTGATCGATGTTATGGATATTACTCATGAGAACCTCCAGTAACACCTTTCGTTAGAATTGGCTTGGTTATTGTGGAGCTATTTTGAATTTTTCGCATAAATAACGTACAACGCTTCATGCCTGATGATATATGTTTTTCCACTGTACTTTCACTAAGGCTTAATTTAACAGCTATTTCACGCTGTGAGTACCCATAAACTTTTTTCAATACAAAGACTTTACGACATTGTATTGGTAATTGTCGAACTGCTTCACAAAAATGAGAGAACTCACTATTTGTTGAAGCATTTTCATACATCTCATCTTTATGGCTTTGTGTTAATCGTTGTTCTAATACTTCCATGTTCTCAATACCATCAACGAGTCTGACATTAGCCTGTTTTTGATAGTCTAATGCTAAATTACGTGCGGTTCTATACATGAATGATTTAGGTGAACTAATTTTGTCTTTATTTTCTATTTGGCAAATACGGACATAAGTTTCTTGTACTATGTCTTCAATTTCATGTGGTGGAACAATGCTAGCCACCAGACGAGAAATACTCTTTCTTGAAGCTAAGTATGCTTTATAAAATAATGTATTGTTCGACATTACACCCCACTCATTACTACTATTTTTATTGCCATTAATGACTAAAAGAACGCAGTTTATTTATTATTATTATTTTTCGAATATAGTAAAGACGAATGAGAATAAAAAATCCGCTAATAAATATTAGTCTTATTACAAAATAATTGCTCAATGGGTTTTTTAAGGTACATGCTTTAAATATTACAGCTAATATAAAGTAATGAATTTTCGTTAACACTTGTAATTTACAAGAGAAGTGTAATAAGGTTTTTGGTTATAGCCATTAACATTTAGCGAAAATTTCATCATTAATGTTTATATGCAGCCATTAAATTTATCATTTTAAAACAATTGCTTGATTGTTTTCTTGTTTGATTTGTTCATCCGTTGTGTAGGCAACCTCAAATGCTAAAAAAATAATAATAATTAGGCATGAAAAAGATAAACATGATTATTCTTTTAAATAAATTTTGTCAGAAAATTAAAATATTTTTATGGAGGAAAATAAAAAGCCAGTCGTCTTTGTTTTGTACATGGCGTAAATCCATGTGCTCGGAATATCAGAAATTACAACGGCATTGTATTGGTTTAATTGTGGTTTATGGCCTCTCAACTACGGGAGTGTTTGCTGCAGAAAAAAATGACAAAGTAACGTTCAATATTCCAAGACAAAGGGCCGATTTATCGCTCATAAGTTTTGCAGAGCAAGCGGATATAACGTTACTTTTTCCTCTCGATAAAATTGCAGGAAAACAAACTAATCCGGTATCTGGACAGCATTCAAGAATGAACGCACTCCAAATGTTGCTAAAAGATACAGGTCTCAAAACAGATGTTAGTGAAAGTGGGCAGTTATCTATTTTAATAGATCCAAGTTTTGAGAGAAATAACGACATGGCTAATTATAAAAAAAATAAGGTTTCTAGTGCTGTTCTTGCGGTACTCAGTACGGTGGCAACATTACCAGTTGTGGCTGAAACTGCAGCGAAAGAAACTGAAATAATAGAAGTTAGGGGAATAAGAGGTGCGTTAGGTCGTGCCATGGATGCAAAGCGAGAAGCAGGTGGTGTTGTTGATTCTATATCAGCTGAAGATATTGGCAAATTTCCAGATACCAATTTAGCAGAGTCGCTGCAGCGTATAACGGGTGTATCGATTGATCGTTCAGGTGGTGAAGGGCAATTAATAACCGTGCGTGGTTTCGGCCCACAGTTTAATACAGTATTAGTAAATGGTCGCCAAATGGCCTCTGAAAATCAAAGCCGAGCATTCAGTTTTGATACGATAGCCTCTGAGTTAGTAAAAAGTTTAGACGTTCACAAAACCTCTACTGCGACCATGCAATCGGGTGGAATTGGCTCTACCGTAAATGTAAATACTGCCCGCCCTTTTGCGATTGGTGGTTTTAAAATAGCAGGTAGTGTTAAAGGTATTTATGATGAAAATAGTGAAGAAACGACTCCGCAAGTTTCAGCATTAATCAGCAATACATTTGATGATGATAACTTCGGCGTTCTGTTTGCGATTTCACATCAAGAACGTGATACACGTTTAAATCAAGCACAAACAGATGGTTGGCTAGAAAATGTTGGTGTACCAAACCCACAAACTGAAAGTGGTCAGGCATACACTGGCAATATCTTTTCACCACGTAACTATGATCATAAAGTAACTACAGAGCAACGTACTCGCACCAACACCAATTTAGTGCTGCAATATGCACCAACAGACAATCTAATTGTTACTGCCGACGCGTTGTATTCTGACTTTGATGTTGAAACTAATACTACATCATACGGTCACTGGTTTACTGCGCCTAACCTTGAAGGCTTTGGTGATGCTGCAGGCCCAACAGTTGATGGCAATGGTACGGTGATCGACTTGTATCAAGAAGTGGGGCTAGCGACTGATATGCACGCTAAAAAGTTTGATCGCTTAACTAAATCAAGTGCATTAGGCTTAAATTTTGATTGGGATGTCAATGACAACCTTAATATGACATTTGATTTTAGCCATTCAACGGCTGAGCGTGCTGCGAATAATGGTCGCGGTGATCAATTGTCATTAATTGGCTACGCTAACCGCGTTCGTTTTCAAGTAGATGGTAATATTCTTCCTTACGCTAGTGAGTTTGCTGGTGCGAATGCAGGTATTTATAGCGGCCAGCAAGAACTTGATGGTGTGGCTTATGATTCGAGTGTCACGCCAGCAGGTGTTGCTAATCACTTAGACCCAGCAAACAGCCGAGCCCATGTTATGTTGCGTCGTGGTTGGGCCGTGGATGATTCGGTAGACCAATTTCGTTGGGATAGCACATGGCTTGATGATGGTGATAGTGGTTTAGTGGCAATAAAATTTGGGGCAATGTATTCATCTGAAACAAAAAGTTTAGACCGTTGGGATAACGAGGGTGCAGGTATACATTGTGCTTTTTGTGGTTATCCAGATGCGCCTAGTCTAGATGGTTTTTCACAATACGTATTTGATGCCGGCAATGACTTTTTAGGAGATGTAAGTGGCAGCGGACGTATGCCGACTTCATGGTTAGCGCATAATGGAGAAGCCAACTTTGCATTTTTAGAGCAATACGCTGCAGCTAATGGTAATTCTATTAGTTTCGATGCTGAAAAACGTAATAAGTCTTTCGAAATTACTGAAGAAACTATCTCTTTGTATACCGAATTTGAGTTTGAAGCTGAAGTTGCTGGTATGCCACTTTCTGCAACTGCGGGTTTCCGTTATGAAAGAACTGACGTTGATGTTGACGGAACCGACGAGCCTGTTTCTGCGTTGACGATTTTGGATAAAACTGAAATGTTAGCAAGTTTTGGAGCAGCAGAGTCAATTACTAAAAACTCAAGTTATGAAGCCATTTTACCAAATATTAGTGTGAAGTTAGAGATTAACGATGACTTGGTTGCCCGTGTTGCAGCCTCTCAAACGATCACTCGTCCTACATTGGATAGTATGTCTCCTGTGACTGTCATTGGTACCACGCGTCAAGGTGGCAACTTAACCTCAAGTTCTGGTAATCCCGAGTTAGAGCCATTTACGTCAGACAATTTAGATTTTTCTTTGGAATGGTATTACGGCGATGCAAGTTACCTGTCTGCTGGCTACTTTAGAAAAAATGTTGCTAACTTTATTATTAACTCTACTGAAGAGCTAACTTTTGAAAGTGCGAATGGTGAGCTGCTAACTGACCCATCAACGGGTAATGATGTTGATAATCCTGACTCAGCTGATGGAGTTGCCGTATTTACGAATACACTGCCAAACAATAGTGAATCAGCAATTGTTGATGGTTGGGAAGTCGCTGTACAGCATACCTTTGATAGCGGTTTTGGATTAATGGTGAATGCAACTTTAGTTGATAGCGATGCTGAACTCGATCCTGCAGATATTTCACAAGTGTTCGCGCTGACTGGTTTGAGCGATTCATATAACGTTGTTGGCTTTTATGAAAATGGCCCATTCCAAGCTCGTTTAGCGTATAACTGGCGTGATTCCTTTGTGCAATCTTTGACGCAGTCAAATGGTGATGGTGTCACGATTGTAGAAAGTTATGCACAAGTCGATGCTAGCGGTAGTTACGATATTAATGAAAATATCTCTATCTTCTTCGAAGGTATTAACTTAACTGAAGAATATGTGCATAAGCGTGGTCGTTTTTCTAACCAGCTACTGTTGGTTGAAGACAGTGGTCGTCGTTTTGCGTTCGGTGTGCGTGGTACCTTCTAGAGTTTCATAGTACAGAGTGATAAGGCTTTCGCTTTCTCTAGGAGTGAAAGCCTTATGTATTGTTAATGACGTCATACCAAGCAACCTTGATATTAAGTATGTTTTTGTATGGTTAAATAAGCATCCTCGACGTTAAAGCTAATTTTTTTCAAGGGTAGATGAAAATGGATAGACCGATAAAAACAGTTGTTGTTGTTGGTGGTGGTAATGCAGGCTGGCTTACCGCTGGGCGGATAGCGGCTCGCCATAAGGCAAAGTCTGAACAAGGTTTAAATGTAGTACTTGTTGAGTCTCCAACAATACCTGCTATTGGCGTCGGTGAAGGTACCTGGCCAACAATGCGCAGTACATTAATAGCGTTAGGTATTAGCGAAACAGACTTTATACGTGAGTGTGATGCGAGCTTTAAACAAGGAGCAAAGTTTGCCAAGTGGGTTGATGGTACTGAAGATGATTTTTACTATCATCCTTTAGTGTTACCGCAAGGTTTTAGCCAAATTGATATTGCTGGCTATTGGTTGAATAAAGAAGAAAAAAGCAAAAAGACATTTTCTGAAGATGTGTGCTTTCAAGAAGCAATTTGTGAGCAGGGCTTAGCACCTAAAACTATTCGAACAGCAGAATTTGGCGCTGTCGCTAATTATGCCTATCACCTAGATTCAGGAAAATTCACCGCTTTTTTGCAAAAACACTGTACTGAGCAGCTTGGTGTTAAGCATATTTTAGATGATGTTGTGGCAGTGAATACGCTCGCGAATAATGATATAGCTAGCGTTAAAACCAAAGCGAGTGGTGATGTAGCGGGAGAGTTATTTGTCGATTGCACCGGATTTTCATCTTTATTATTGGGTAAGCACTTTAATGTGCCTTTTAAGCCCTGTGACGACGTGCTGTTCATTGATACTGCACTCGCTGTACAAGTGCCATATGACAATGAAGACGATGCTATTGCATCACATACCATCTCAACAGGACAAGAAGCTGGCTGGATTTGGGATATAGGTCTACAACATCGTCGCGGTGTTGGTTATGTGTATTCCAGTAAACATAGTAGTGAGGAGCAAGCGCGAGCTGTTTTAGCTGAATACGTCGGAGAAAAGCATGCGTCATTGGCGGTGAGAAAAATCCCCATAGTCAGCGGGCACCGAGAAAAATTTTGGCAAAATAACTGTGTTGCGGTTGGTTTATCTGCTGGATTTTTAGAGCCATTGGAAGCTTCTGCATTGGTATTAGTTGAGCTGTCTGCGCAGATGATCAGTGAGCAATTACCTGCCACAAGAAGTGTGATGGATATTGTGGCTAGACGTTTTAATGAAACCTTCTCTTATCGTTGGGAGAAAATAATTGATTTTCTCAAGCTGCACTACATTTTAAGTGAACGTACAGAAGCTTTTTGGATGGATAATCGAAAGGCTGAAAGTATTCCAGAAAGTCTACAAAATTTAATGCGTCTTTGGCAGCATCGAGCTCCAGCAGATCATGATTTCACCAGTAATAATGAAGTTTTCCCTGCGGCTAGTTATCAATATATTTTGTATGGTATGGGCTTTAAAAGTGATTGTAGCCACTTTTCTTACGCTTTTAACGATACGGAATTTGCGGAACAGCAATTTGCAAAAAACAAACAAATGATCGATAAGGCGACTGCGATGTTGCCTACAAATAGAGAATTGCTTAATAAAGTTAAAGAATTTGGTTTCAACCGTATTTAATTAAGTTATTGAGTGGGAGTATTGCTAGATGGAAAATTTAGTTGCAGTGGATAATAAAAACCACTTAAAAACATGTATTGATATTAATAAAAGAGAATTACATGCTCAAGCGTTACATTATATTCCTATTGTGTTGGCTGAGTTCTCAAATGTAGCAGTGCAGTATCCGATAGTGTTAACTAAAAATGCTGACACTGGACAGTTTGTATTTGTTGCGATGTTAGGTTTTGAAGTAGGCGAAAATTTGTTTTGGCATGATCAACAGTGGCAGGGACTTTATTTACCGTTACATATTAGGCGCCAGCCCTTTTTTGTCGGCAATTCAGAGAGTGAAAACCAAGCGTGTACTAGCGGTAATGATTATGTAGTTTGTATCGATAGTGACAGCCCTACTATTACTTTAGAAGGTGGTACGGCATTATTTGATGAAAGAGGACTCGATAGTGATTATTTTCAAGATACTAAGGCTTGTTTATCGCGGCTGTTACAAGGGGAAGTGGAGAATAAAAACCTAATAGAGCACTTACAGAGTATGGATTTAATTCAGTCTATATCATTAGAAGTTACCTTTGAAAATCAGCAGTCAACTCGGCTAAATGGTCTCTATACTATTGATTCAGATAAAATGGCAAAACTAAATGAAGAGCAAGTATTAGTTTTGCATAAATCAGGCATGTTACCGGCCATATATACGCTGATGACTTCGCTTGGGCAAATTCCAACGCTAATAGAATTAAAAAATAAGCGCCTACTTTAAAATTATAAATATGATGGAAATGACAACTTTGTATGTTTAATTTTAGCTTAAATGATAATCCAAGTGTTACTAAGCTTCACATAGGTAAAGAGCATATACCATTGCTGATTATTGATGATTTTGCCAATCAGCCTACTGACCTAATTAACTTCGCTGGCGATGGTTCGTTATTTAAAGCCGATCCCAAAAACTTTTACCCTGGTAAACGCTTATTAACACCTAAAACATATAGTGAAGAGCTATGCATAAAATATCTAACGTTATTGAAATCAACTTTTAGCCTTGGTAATGCCAGCTGTGCAAAGTCATTATTTTCAGCTCTCGCTATTTCCGATTTAGCACCAAAACAATTAAAGCCTATGCAAATGTTGCCTCATTTCGATACAACTCATGGCAACCAAATTGCAGTCGTACACTATTTATCGGGTTCAGAGCATGGCGGAACTTCGTTTTATCAACACCGTAGTAGTAATTTTGAAACGATAACGGAGCAACGTCTAGCTAGCTATGGTTATCAGTTAAAAAAAGAAGCCATGGCAAATCAAATACATAAAAGTCCATGTTACATTAATGGTAGTAACGCTATGTTTAAACAGATTCATTGCGTTGAGGCAAAGTTCAATAGAGCGATTATTTATCCAAGTAACCTTCTTCATTCAGGTAATATCAACCCATTATTTGGGTTATCTTCAAAACCTAGTGATGGGAGATTAACTATTGGTAGTTTTATCGTTTTTGAATAGTGACATTATTAAATTTATTAAACTTGATGAACTTTGAATATAGTCTGTTAAGTAAACTCGATGGTAGCCGTCAATCGTTGTTCAAATTCATTCAGTGTAAATAGCCAGTTTTGCTGTTCACATATCCGCTGAATAATTATCTTTCCCAAGCCATAGCCTTGAATATGCTTAGGCTGGCTACCTGTGTTATTACAAATGCTGATGCTATTTTCTGATAGTTTAATATCTATGTTTTTGCCGTCAGAATATTTAATGGCATTGATCAATAGGTTTTCTACAGCAATATTAAAATGAGTGCTTGGCACCGATATATTTGAACTGATGCTGCCTTGGCATATAAAATTTTTATTGTGCTTGTTGGCACGTGGTAAGTACGTTTTTATTAAGTCAGTGAAAAGCTGTTGAATTGGGGCTGATTCTATATTTGTTTCTTTGCGTTCACGTGCCAAACTTAATAGTACATTGATCATATCCTCCATTTCTTGTGTTGCCCGTTTAATGCGCTGTATTTGTTTGGTCGTATTTGGTTGCTGTTGTAGCTCGAGTAATTCAGTAGCGCCTTTGACGATAGTGACAGGTGTTCTCAATTCATGGCTAGCAAAACCAGTAAATTCACGCTCACGCTCAATAAAGCTTGATAAACGATCGCTGTATTCGTTGAGGGTGCGATAAAGTAAGCCCATTTCTTGATCATTTTCTGCAAATCCAGGGTTTACAAAGGTATTTACTGTCGTGCCATCAGTATTTTTAATTTGGCTGATCAGCTCAAACATTGGCTTTAGTGCTTTGTTAACAGTGCTTTGGAAAATAACTAAAAGCACAAGTAATAACAGCATAAATAACCCTAATGTTATTTCGAGAATAACAATCTCAGACTCTTCACTAATTTCCAAATCGTAAACATCGTAAAAGAAATATATTGGGGAATTATCAGTTTGCACCACGGCGATGTGAAATTCTTCGTGAACGGAAAATTCAATATCATGAATACCAGGGGCTAACTCGGCTAACTTACTGCGAAACTGTGAAGGCACCTGTGCTAGGCTGCGATATATCATCAGGTTAATACTGGAATATTTTTCCTGTTGTGCTGGGGAGAGGCCTTCATATTGATTAACAATTGACTGCAATTGATTTTCAAAAATATTATCTTCTATTGATTTACTAATAACCACTAAGGCGATTGAGCCGAGTAGTGCAATAACAATAAAGCCTGTTATTAAGGTAAATTTAAGACGTTGGCTCAAACTGAGTTTATTAAGCTTTTTTTTAATTATATTGGCGCTATCATTCATGATCTATGCTCTCTAATTTATAACCTTGACCATGTTTTGAAGTTATTTTTAGCTGTGGTAAATATGTTGATAATATTTTTCTAACTTTATAAATATGGCTGCGAAGTACATCATTTTCAGGTTTTAAATCGCCCCAAAGCTGAAATTCTATTTCTTTTTTATCAACTATCTCAGGTTGTTGCTTAACAAGTAGTTGTAATATTTTAAAGCTTGCTAAAGTGAGTGGTATTTCTTGCTTACCCACCCAGCCGGTTTTATTGTTTTGGTTTAGTGTTAATTGTTCAAAAGTTAACTCGTTAACATAATCGTGATTTATTCTACGTATCTGTGCTTGTAAGCGAGCATATAGCTCTGCCATTGCAAACGGTTTAACAATATAGTCATCAGCGCCGGCGTCAAAACCAGCGAGTTTATCGGTTAGGGTATCGTTGGCTGTTAACATTAGAATAGGGGTTGACGGTTTGTCACTTTGGCGAATTGCGGTTGTCGCTGCTAAGCCATCCATTTTAGGCATGTTAATGTCCATAATAATGGCGTCGTAAGCGTTCTCAGCAGCGAGTGAAACTGCCATTTGCCCGTCATAGGCATAATCAGATTGATGGCCTTTAGTTTCTAAGAAGTCACCAATATTTTCTGCAAGGTCGAGATGATCTTCAGTGATTAATATTCGTAACACAGGTGTTGCCCTTAAAAATTCAGTTAGCTTGAGCTTATCAATTTTTTTAAACTATAACCTTGTTTGTGCTCAATTTTGTTTCTTGTTGTTTCTTGTTGTTTCTTGTTGTTACTTGTTGCATCGATAATAAAAGTAGCCAAGAAAGCGAAAAATAGCAGCTTTCTTGACGTATTATTAGCATGAAAAATTACACTTTATCGCTAAATTGGGAACTGCTGATTTAACCAATTAACAACCAGTGGCATGGTTAAGTTGTCAGATGAACAATGTCCCTGCGTAATTTCTTCTTCTACAACGATGTATTGTCCTTGTGTAGAAGATTCTGCGATTAAGCGCATATCACTTACGGGAGAAATTTTATCACTGCCTTGGTTAATCGCTAACATTGGCACATTTGTTTTTACTTTGCCCAAATACTGTGACGATAACGCTAGTGCTTCGCCTTGCTGCGACAGTTTATCTTGCGGTAAGTTAAAGCGAGATAATAGTGCATCCCGAGTCATGTCTGGTAGCAATGTCATGATAAAGCCGAACTTTAGAAATGGGCCGTTTACCGCGCCACACCAGCTAATAGCACCAGCAATATCATCACTATTGGTGAAGGCAGTTTTAATTGCCGCGTTGCCACCAAAACTTTTCCCCATTAAGACAATTTTATCTGACTGTAGTCGAGGGTCTTGCTTAAGCTTTTTAATAAGTTGTTGATGAATAACATTAGTACGATTAGTGTGTTGTGCAAAACTATTATTGCTGCCTAGACCTGGTAAATCAAAAGTTACCATCGCCCAACCTGCTTCCTTAATATAATCGCGATAAATAGGGTAAAGCTGAGTTAATGCGTGGTCGCTGCCATTTGTCATCACTAAAACAGGCATCACCTTATTCGGTTGCTGCTTGGGTAAATGCAAAAAGGCTTTTGCTTCGCCATCTTGAGTTGAAACAGTGATCTGCTCTAGTACAGAGCCATCGCTTTCAACAGCTTGTTGATAATTCTTTAAGGCATTTTGGTATGAATCATTAGAACGAGGTTGCTCGTTGATAAACGGGTACGCTGCAATGGTGTAGTACATACTTGCCGCTAGAAAATCACCATCGGCATTTGCCTGCTGACCTGCGTTGTCCCATTCATAATGCCAATTGCCACTTTTATATTCGCTGGTTGCAAGGTCAAAACGAGTGTCTTGATTTTGATTTTTCGCTTCAATACGATTAATAACTTGCGTTACGATTTGTTTGTTTGCACCAGATGCTTGCCAGCCACTTTGACGTAAGTCGCGGTACCAATCATCTTGGCCTTGAAAATAACGTATTGATGATGAACACGCTGTTAATGCCAGTACTGCCGTTAGGCAAAATAATTTTGTTGTTTTTTTCATTACTAAACCCTGATCAAATATAGCAGGAGTTTCCTCCTGCTGTTTTCAGTTATGCCAATAAGTAAATGATTAGAATCGGTAGCCGATGCCTATAGCCGCACCAAAAATATTGGTACTGTCAACAAGGTCTGAGTCAGTGATAGAGCTGTCTAATTTACCTGCTTCTAGCAAACCTTGAACGTAGAAACTTTCACTAACTTGATAAGAAGCAATAGCTTTCACACCGTAACTGATGCCACTGTCGGCTTTGTATGCACTATTAATTTTATGGTTGAGTGGATTGTTCATCTCATCTTCAGTAATACCAAAGTAATAGTTTTGGTAGTCGGCACTGTCGTATCTAACATAACCTTTCAGTTTGAAAACATAGCTGTCAGAAACCCATTTACGACTTGCATCTAATTCAAGCGACATACCTTCGCCGTTGTATAGAGGGGTAATAGTGGTAACAACAGGGCCAGTATTAAAAGCCGCGCTGAAGCCGTATTCCATCTTACCTTCGCGTTCTTCAAAACCTTTATATCCTTCTGATAAATCATCAGCTTCTAAGTCAAAGCCTTCGAACGGTCGAATGATTGTTGCGAATTGAAAGTTCTTGTTTTCAATAAAGCGGTAGCCAAGTTCGTTGCCTTGCCAATAAAAACCACCTTGTTTAATACTGCCAGCAATAATGGGAATACTGTCGTTACTAACGTCAACGAAAGGAGAAGATTCTACTTTAATACCTAGACCGATGTTTAGGCGGTCAGGGCCGTTTGAAATTTCAACGCTTTGTGCCGCTGAAGAAACTAAAACAAGAGTAGGAAGAGTAATAGCTGTTAAAAATTTATTTAACGTATTCATAATAAACCTTTATAGGTAAGTAAATTAACTAATGTATGGCGATTATAAACAGGCAATTGTCAACTAAATGTCACTTTGGGTGAATAAAATGAATGCTAGGTTTTTGATTGTGGTAGGTTGATATAAATATTATTGTGAAATAAAAATGGCTACATAAGTAGCCATTTTATTACCTTAAAAAATATTATTTAGACTTGTAATATTTTTGCATTATTGATTTTTTCGACAATGTATTTGCTAGGTTGGGCTTTGTACGTTGCGGTACCGCAAAGCTTGATGGTAGGGAGTTGTTATCAATCCATGCATTAATTGCATCAATGATGACTTCGCCGTTCTCATCAACGACAAAGTCAAATACATGCCAGTATGACGTTGCCTCACCTTGAGGTGGTGAAAAGATTCTAATTTGAGATTCTAGGTTAAGTTCAACACGAGTTGGAGACTCTAAAATATCGCTGCTTCCCGCGTATTTTTTTACTATGTATTGATAGCGACCGGCGAATGGAAACGCAGGAATAGTTAGCACTTCAGGGCCAAAGCTACTTGTATCATCAACATCTAAATAAATGTGAGTATCTCCAATCGTGATGTCTTTATCACCAAAGTACAGGTGGAATGTGTCGCCCGCATTATCAGAAGGACCATAAAAGTGTGTATCTAGATCACGAGGGTTTTCACCCCAAGTTAATTTAACCGTTGAAGTTGCAGGCGATAAAACAATACATTCTTCGATAGTGATATCTTCACTTCGAACATTTTGAGATAGTGTTCTACTTTGGCTACCTTGAGAGCCACTGATCAGAACTGTACTATTTGTTTTAACTGCAATGGTAAATTGACCATTTTCATCACTAAAAGCTGTGGCAGAGCCGTTATAGTCTCTTCCTGTCGAGATCATTTTTGCACCGTTAACAACAGCATTTTCGCTATCAACAACACAGCCATGAATATAAACAGTTTCATAAACTCGATCAGCATTCCAGGTAGTAAAGTGACTTACTTGGCCTTGATAATATGACTCACCATTAAGGGTGACTTTTTCTGCTTCACCTTCTTTTACCCAAATACCGTGTTGTTCATCAAAGTAATATAATGGAATGGTTTCAGGTGCTGATGTAGAGTTGCTGGCAACTGGAATTCTAATTAATGCTTGTTTGTTTTCGGCAACATTAATATTTGCGCCACTTTCATCAGACAATACAACGTTGATTGCACCAAAAGACTCTATCGGCATTAATTCATCATTGGCCATGGTAACCATGTCGCCGGGCATAACATTAATGTCGACGCTAGGATCTATGATGGTTACTTGTGCGCTGACTTGCCCGTCAATTGCTTGGCCATCTTCTCGTACTAAACTTGCTGCTGAAAACTCTAGCAAGTTTTCTCCTTGATATTCAATATTGACAGCAACGCTTGGGTCAAATGATGTTGTTACATGACTTGGCAATAATGCTATATGCTGGTTTTGCAAAATGTCATTAGCATTAATTATTATAGACTGCTCTGAAAAGCTACTTAAGCTTGCAGAAAGAGTTGTTTGAGCTGCTAATAGCGTGTCTAATACTTTTAATTGGAATAAGCCTGTTTCATCAGTAGTCGATGATGCGACTTCACTTTCACTACTAAATAGTGACAAACTCACACCATCAAGTGCTTCCCCTGTGTAGTAATTTACCGCAGTACCAAAAATATCCTGGTAAACAAGAACACCTAATGAAAATGAATAATTAACTGTTTCGGTTGCGTCTTCATTACCATCACTTATTGCGATATCAATTGCGAAGTCACTTGACGCTTCGATATCTGCTTGCCATTCGATTAAGCCTGTTGACGATAAAGTCATTCCTTGTGGTGCAGAAACCAACTCGAAAGTAATATCTTGGCCATTATTTTGATCATCCACATCACTAACCATTATTTGATAAGAAAATAGTGATTTGTTATCAATTGTTTGAACTAAATCTGTTGATAGTAATTCTAATTGGTCGTTGACAGGCTGTACTGCAATTGCAAATGTTTGAGACATACTGGTAGTGTCTGAATTTGTCACAGTAATCGTTACTTCACCGGAGGTCAGTATTCCTTCTAAAGGCAACCATGTAATTAAGCCAGAGCTTGATATTTCCATACCAGATGGACTATTTTCAATTGCATATGTAGGGTTGGTAGCACCTGATGTAACAACTTGATAAGTGTATGATAAGTCTTCTGTTGCACTAATGTTTGCTGTTGAAGTGATTGCAAAGTTTTCAACTTCTACTTCTTTTGTCGGAGATGATGAGTCACTTCCCCCACAACCAGCCAATAAGCCAGTTATGAGCACGTAACTGCATTTATGATTCAATAAACCCATTTTTAATCCTTGTTGTTGTCCATAATAACGTTTGATTTTTTGATAAAAAGCACTTCTTGCTTTCGCGGGGGATTTTATTATATGTAAACTGTTATTAAAAGAGGGTGATTGTACAAAAACAAGATAAAAATATTAATCAGTAGTATATGTGTATTGTTAGCCTATTATATTGTTATATAAATAAAATTTATAAATTAACTAGGCGTTACAGTAACGAGCGAGTGGTTAAGAATTAGTAATATTTCTTATTTTCGATCTGAGAGTAATAGTAGATTCGGTTAAAATTCATTAAGATTTTATTGGTTCTAAAGGGAAAAAGGATTTCATGCGAAAATAAAGGTAAATAACGTATGAATATTGAATTTATGGACAGTAAACCTAGTGGCTTTCAGTTGAGAATTATCTTATTTCTACTATCTGCTTACCAGTAAAACCACCATCAATTTGCGTGTGCAATGCTTTCGAAATACTTTGTGCGTCAAAATCGACAAGCGCTAGCTTTGGCACTGATACATCACCGCTGGCGACATTTTCTAATAGTAGTTTACTCATAAAGCTCATATGTTGTTGCGCACATAAACTATTGGCTAACCAAGCACCGCCTAAAGAAACGATACTAATATTAGGAGCCTTTCTAAACATTAACTCTGCCGGCAATGCAGGTAATGTTTTTAAACAAGCAATACGACCACAAAAACGCATCAGTTCGATATTTCTTACGGTTGTTTCGCCGCCAATAGAATCTACCACGGCATCAAAACCTTGTGGCCCTAAAGTGGAACGAATTTTTTCACATAATTTTTTATCGTTGTAATCAAAAACGACATCGGCACCCAATTTTTTCACCAGTTTGTGATTACGTTTAGCGGCCGTTGTAAAAACATCTGCGCCGCGTTGTTTAGCAAACTGAATAGCGAATTGGCCGACAGCACCAGCACCAGCTTCGATAAAAACAGTATCGCCTTCAACGATTTTAATTTTTTCTAAGGCAATTAATGCCGACATACCAGCACAAGGAATAGTGGCGGCAATATTGGACTTTACGCCATCAGGGATAACTGACACCGCGAAGTTAGCTACTTTTGCATAATCACTCAATACGCCGTGTTGTGATAGGTTCGAATGCCACATCACTCTATCGCCAACGCTAGGGAAACTGCCTTTGTTAGCTTGTACTACGGTGCCAACGGCATCGAGCCCTAAAATGTGTGGATATTGCCACTGACTAAAGCCTGTTTTAGCAAACTGTGCATCTAATGGATTTAACCCAACGGCTTCAACCTTGACTAAAATTTCATTTTCATCACATTGTGGTAAAGGCAACGTAAGCTCAGCAAGCTGAATTTTTTCGTTAGGCGTTTCTAAAACAACGGCTTTCATTGTTTTGGGTAAATCGTATAGTTGCGCAGTAATGTTAGCAGGCATAAAGTCTAGAGCTCATTGATTAATTTATGGTTTCAGCGGCTGTTAATTGCTGATAGCTATTCATCTGCATAATTAACACTAAAATAGTGAAACCAATATTACTTTTTTAGCTATTAAAGCATTCTGTTACACATCTAACAACTGCAAGCATGGAAATTGTTAGATGCGCTTCATTTATCTTAAATAATGTGATTTGGTTAAACACAGTCATTTAAATATTGTCGTTTCTTACCTTAAGCGAGGGTCTGTTCAGCGACCTTTTGTTGTTTACTTTTACTCAGTAGCATGTAGAAAACAGGCGTAAATAGCAGTCCGAATATGGTGACACCTATCATGCCTGAAAATACCGCATTACCCATGGCGTGTCGCATTTCAGAACCTGCACCTGTGGCTAATACAAGCGGCACTACACCAGCCGTAAAAGCTATCGATGTCATTAATATTGGCCGTAAACGCATACGACAGGCTTCAATAATGGCGTCTAAATGTGACAAACCTTTTTCATGTTGGTCTTTAGCAAATTCGATCATTAAGATGGCATTTTTTGAGGCTAGGGCGACCAATACAATTAACGCTATTTGGGTAAAGATATTGTTGTCTGAGCCTACTAACCACACGCCTAATAATGCTGAGAATATGGTCATCGGCACAATCAATATAATTGCTAATGGTAAGCGTAAACTCTCGTATTGTGCGGCAAGTACCATAAAGACTAACAGTACTACTAACGGGAAAACATACACCATGGTATTGCCAGCTAATATTTGCTGATAGGTCACTTCAGTCCACTCATATTCAATACCTTGTTCTAAGGTACTTGCTAATATCAACTCAATTGCCTTTTGTGCTTGGTCAGAGCTATAACCTGGCGCTGGGCTACCGTTTAATTCAGCGGTAGGATAACCGTTGTAATGCATCACACGATCAGGGCCAGTGGTTGGTGTTACGGTTAGTACTGAACCTAGCGGCACCATGTTACCTTGGCGGTTACGTACTTTCAGGTTCAATATTTGTGCTGGGTCTTGTCTAAATTCAGCATCTGCTTGGGCTTTAACTTGATAGGTACGACCGAATAAGTTGAAATCATTAACATAAACAGAGCCTAAATAAACTTGTAGTGCGTCAAATACTTCGTCTAATGGAATACCTTGAATAAGTGCTTGCTCGCGGTCAATATCAATATCCATTTGTGGTACTTGAATACGAAAACTAGAGTATAAGCCCATTAATGCTGGATCTTTTCTCGCATTGTTAATAACCGCTTGCAGGTTATTAAATAACACTTCAAAACCCTTGTTAGCGCGGTCTTCAATTTGCAGTTTAAAACCACCGGTAGTGCCTAAACCTTGAATTGGCGGTGGTGGAAATACCGCAACAAAAGCCGCATCAATCGCGGTAAATCGTTGATTTAGCTGAGCGGCAATTGCCATTGCTGATTTGCTTGGATCTTGTCTATCGGTAAAAGCATCAAGCGGGGTAAATACAATCGCGCTATTTGGACTATTAGTAAAACCATTGACTGACAGCCCAGGGAAGGCAACGGTATGTGCAACACCAGGTACTTGCAGGGCAATTTCTTCCATTTGTTCAACAACCGCTTGTGTACGGTCCAAACTTGCTGCATCAGGTAGTTGTGCAATAGCCACTAAGTACTGTTTGTCTTGTGCGGGAATGAATCCACCTGGCACTTGGTTAAATAACGTTATTGTGCCACCGACTAAGGCGATATAAATGAAGCCGACGAGCACGCTCATACGAATCAATTTCTGCACCAGTTTTTGATAGCCATTTGCGCCTTTATCAAATACCTTGTTAAAAGGCGTGAATAACCACTTACCAAACAGTGTATTGAGTAAAATGGTTAATTTATCTGGCTTACTGTCGTGAGATTTCAATAGCAATGCTGCTAATGCTGGCGATAGCGTTAACGAGTTAAAGGCTGAAATAAATGTAGAAATAGTAATAGTTAAGGCGAATTGCTTATAAAATTCACCTGATAAACCACTGATAAAAGCTGTTGGGATAAATACCGCACCTAATACCAACGCAATAGCAATGATAGGACCTGTTACCTCGGTCATGGCAACACGTGTTGCTTCTAATGGTGATAAGCCTTTTTCAATATTACGCTCAACATTTTCAACCACAACAATGGCATCGTCGACGACAATACCGATGGCCAGTACCAAACCAAACAGCGATAGTGTGTTGATAGAAATGCCTAGCCATTGCATAACAGCAAAAGTACCAATCAGAGAAACCGGCACAGCAATTAACGGGATAATTGATGCTCTCCAGGTTTGTAAGAACAAAATTACCACGATAACCACTAACACAATGGCTTCTAATAGCGTGGTAATAACCGCGTCAATTGAGCCACGGACAAATACCGTTGGGTCATAAACAATGTCGTACTCAACACCAGCTGGAAAGCTTTTAGAAAGTTCTGCCATAGTTGCACGTACTTGATCAGATAATTCTATTGCATTTGACCCTGGGCGTTGAAAAATAGGCATGGCTAGCGCAGGCTGTCCGTCAAGCAAGGCGCGTAATGAATAATTGTCTTGGCCTAAATCTAATCGAGCAACATCTTTAAGGCGAGTAATTTGCCCTTGTTGACCAATTTTGATAATAACTTGTTCAAATTCTTCAATGCTATTTAAACGACCTTTAACATTGAGCAAGACTTGAAATTGGTTGTCGTTAGCAGCAGGTTGAGCGCCTAAACTACCAGCGGCAACTTGTTGGTTTTGTTCACGTAAAGCGGCAATAACATCGTTGGCGGTAAGTTCACGAGCTGATAGTGCGTCAGGATTTAACCAAACCCGCATTGAGTATTGACCACCACCAAATAGTTTTACATCACCGACGCCGTCTAAACGGGTAATTTGGTCTTTAATGTATAAGTCAGCATAGTTAGATAAGTATGCGGTATCATGAGTTTTTTCAGGTGAATAAAGATGCACTACCATAGTTAAGTTAGGTGATGATTTTTCTGCAACCACACCCAGTCGTTGCACTTCTTGTGGTAAACGCGGCAATGCACTGTTTACGCGGTTTTGTACTTGCACTTGTGCTCGGTCTAAATCTGTTCCTAAAGCAAAAGTCACGGTAAGTGTCATGCGACCATCGCTAGTTGCTTGTGAAAACATGTACAACATATTTTCGGTGCCATTAATCTCTTGCTCTAATGGTGTTGCTACTGTTTGGCCAATAACTTCAGGGTTTGCCCCTGGGTAGCTGGCGGTAACAACAACCGTTGGTGGTACAACTTCAGGGTATTCACTAACCGGTAATTGAAATAACGAGATGCCACCCGCAATTAAAATAACCATTGATAACATGGCCGCAAAAATCGGTCGTTGGATGAAAAAATGTGAAAATTTCATTATTTATCCTTAGCGCTTTGCAAGTAAGTTGTTGCTATCAGTTGCACTTAAGGTAAAAGCAATATCATCGCTTTCAATAACAACATTATGTGGCGCAATAGGCATACCTGGGCCAACACGCGCCGGACCATTAACGGCAATAATATCGCCTTTTGATAAACCAGAAGTAATAGCGCGTAATTTTCCGTAACGCTCCCCCACTTCAACCAGTTTGTATTGCAAAATATTGTTTTCGCCAACCACTAAGACAAAACGATTTTTTAAATCAGTACCGATAGCTTTACTTGGAATAATAATTTGTTCGGTAATGGCATTCGCCGCCAATTTAATGCGAGCGAAAGAGCCGGCTCTAATTTCATGGTCGATATTTTCAAATACTGCACGAACCCTTAATGTACCTGTTGATGCATTAATTTGGTTGTCGATAAAGTTAATATGGCCGGTGTGAGAAAAACCTTTCTGTCCGACTTTTTGCATCACCACTTGTTGTTTACTTTCGGCGGTAACTTTACTAAATGAATTGTTCCAAGTACGTTCATCGATATCAAAGTAAGCGTACATTTTTTTGTTCGAGACAATTGAAGTCAAAATACTTTGTCCGGCAATAATGTTATTACCTTTGGTAATATTTGCTCGTGAAATAACGCCATTAATTGGCGAACGAATCGAAGTGAACTCGACATCTAACATCGCGATTTCAAGCTGAGCTTGCAGTGCAGATACTTGTGCTTCGCGTTGGCGTAAAGTCGATTTACGTGATTCAGTTTGTTCGGTTGAAATAGCTTTACGCTCTGCTAATCGGTCTGCGCGTTTAGCTTCGCTTGTCGCTTGAGCCAATGCAGCTTGCGCACTAACAACTTGCGCTTCTAGGCTAGCAACAGCCGCAACAAATGGGCGGTCATCCAATTGAAATAACAAATCGCCTTTGGCAACTGTGTCGCCTTCTTGGAAAGCGATATGCTCAATAACCCCTGAGACCCTCGGCATTAATGCCACTTCCTCAGGAGACTCAATACGGGTGGTATAGGTGTGCCAGCTTTGCACAGGTTTAGATAATACTTCGGCAACATCAATCGGTTGAATAAATTGTGTAGCAGCTGCCGGTGCTGTTTCTTCACTGCAGCCAACAAGCGCAATGGCAATACTGAAAATGATGGTAATTAGCAGGTGTTTGTACATTAGAGAGTCCCCTTGAATAATGACTGTGATCATACGGAACTCACTTGTAGAGAAAAAGTATAGTTTTTTAATTTCATTAGTGCCAAAATTGCACCAATGAAACTTTATAGATAGAAAATATGGATACCACAAGTCGATTACTTTTACTGCTAGACGTTGTAGAACGGGGCTCTTTTGCGAAAGCGGCGCTAGCACGCAATATCGATCGCTCGGTGATATCAAAGCAAATGAGCCGCTTAGAAGATGATTTAGGCGTTAGACTGCTCAATAGAACGACACGCTCTTTTTCTCTGACAGCCGCTGGCGCGGAAATGGTTAAAAAAGCTCAGCAACTAAGAGAGTTGCTTGGCGATACCATCAGATTAGCGGAAAACTATCACCAAGAGCCTCGTGGTATTTTAAAAATAACGGCTACCACCACCATTGGTCGACGGTTTTTACAACCAGTGATTAATGACTTTCAAAAGCGCTTTCCTCAGGTTGAAGTAGAGCTGCATCTTGACGATATGTTGGTAGATATTGTTGCAGACGGTTTTGACTTAGCGTTTAGAATTGGCGAACCGAAAGATTCTTCATTAATCGCGCGTAAAATTGCTCGTAATCGCTTTTTATTACTTGCTTCACCGGAATTTATTGATACCTATGGTATGCCCAAATCAATAGAAGAGTTAATCACTTTTCCCGCAGCAAGTTATGCCAATCAATCATTAAGAGTTGATAGTATTCATTATTACAATGACAACGATGAAATTTGTGAGCAAAAAACACAAAGTACATTCCGAGCCAATGACGGTGAAGTTTTGCTAATGAAGGCACTTTCTGGCACGGCTTATATTTTAGCCCCCGCCTTTATTATCAAAGATGAAGTAAAAGATGGCTCGTTGATTCCGTTATTACCTGATCTAAAATTGATGGAATACAGCGCAATGTATGCGGTATATCCTCATCGCGATCTACCTGTGAGAACACGACTATTTTTTGATGCCGTAAAAGAATACTTAGGTAAAACCACGCCGGTGTGGGAAAGCTCAATTCCTAACTTTGACACAATGTATCAAGGGTAGTTGGTCGCTTGTTTAGCTAGTTAACGTTTTTTGCCAAATTAAATGTGCTAGCTTTATTCCAAAAATCAGAAAACATACGAATAACAACAAAAGACAGTTAGCATATATTGTACTTTAAATGTACAAGTTGTTCGTGTTTGTCTACGCTTATATATAAAGTAACCAGCGAGGCAAGTTATTATCGACGACTTTTTTAAACCACCATAGTACTTGATTCCAAACAAATTTCTTTGCTTGGGATTTTGTTAGTATCTTTATCTCAGTACTTATTATCTTCTCTTACCTTTTTAAGGTTTTAACTATTTCATATGACTTTCAACAAACCTTATAACTTAAAAATTAGCACTCGGTTAAAAGTGTTTTTTTTACTTCCTTGGTTAGTCATATTGTACTTTGGTGCGATACAAACTAGTCAGTACCTTGATGAAATGAATCAAGCGCAGCAAGTTAGCTTATCTATTGAAATTTCCTTAAAAATAGACAGATTAATTTTTGAATTACAAAAAGAAAGAGGCTTAACTGAAGGTTTTTTGGCGAAAGGGGGTCATAATGAAAGCTACTCACGGCAACTTTCTTCACAGCGTATTAAAACTGATCTGCAATTAAAAAAATTTAGTCAACTTTACCAAACAATTGATTTCGAAAATATGCAATTAGATAGCATTGCTAGTCTGCAAGTTATTAAGTCAGTATTCCACCGGTGTATGCTCAATAAAGAAAAATTAGCCCAACAAAGAAAAAATATCGATTCAAAATTAGCCTTTAATTACTTTGATTATTATTCAAACTTCATTGAACAACTCATTCGTTTAATGGCACAGGTACAAATAAATATAGAAAACTCCGAACACAGTCGCTCAAGCCTTGATTTTATCAACCTTATTCGCCTACAAGAAAAAGCGGGTCAAGAACGAGGTGTATTAAATGGTATTTTGAACTCGAAACAAGTTGATATAAGCCAACTACAAAAGACAATTTCGTATGGCGATGCACAAGACAAAATACTAGCTGATTTGTTTTCTATTTCAGAAACACATCATCAGCAATGGATATCAAATCAGTTAGATACTTCTATACATCAGCAGGTTATGGCTATTCGAAAACGCCTTGTCGGTAAATTAGCACGAGAGAAAAAATTATATAATCTTGAACATGAATTAGGCTACGATGGCATCATTCATCATTTTAAGAACTATATTCTACGAGGCGAAAAACAGTACATAGAAAAATTTAACAAGAGCTTTGTACTAGCAGCTGAAGATATAAGTGCCTTTAGGCAACTCAACAACTTAACCACAGAAGAATTAGAGTCGATTCAAGTTTTAGAGCAAACAATTAATAACTATAAGCAAAAGCTACTAATTGCTCAGCAGCTAAAACATGAAGGCGTAGCAATACACAACATTGACGCAAAAGTGCGGCTTGATGCTACCGCGGCGACTATCGCAATTTCCCAGCTTCAGCAGTACAAAATTAATGTTGTGGAAGAAAATTGGTGGCAATTAGCATCTGAACATATCGATCTTTTTCGAGAAATTAGTATTCACATTAGTAGTGAAATGAAAGATTTAGCTACACAAAGCGAACGTAAAGCTGGCATCGCGATGTTCACATTTCTTGCTATATTTACTGTTGGTTTTCTTTGTGTACTGTATTTATCTTTTACAACTGTTAAGCGTATCGTTAAAAAAATAACACATATTGCTGATGCAATGAAACAGATGCAAATTGATCATAAGTTTAATGTGCCTTTAGCCGTTGATGGCTCTGATGAAGTAGCAGAAATGGCTCATGCTTTTAATCAAATGTTAGCGGAAAGAAAAAAATCTGAGAGTGAATTAAAAATATCTGCTGCAGTTTTCAAATATGCATCAGAGGCGATTATGATCACTAATGAAAATAACCTCATAGAAACGGTCAACCCAGCCTTTTGCACAATCAGCGGTTATAAGCCTTCAGAAGTCATCGGCAAGCCACCTAATGTGTTAAGTTCAGGCAAACATACTCCTGCTTTTTACCACAGCATGTATAAAGAGTTAGAAAAATCGAACAGCTGGCAAGGAGAGATTTGGAATAAAAGAAAAAATGGCGAAATATATCCCGAGTTTTTAGCGATTAGTGTGGTTCGAGATACGAGTTATAAGCCTATTCAGTACATTAGTTTATTTTCAGATATTACCAAGCATAAGAAATATGAAGAAGATATTTGGTTACAAGCAAATTATGACTCTTTAACCGGTTTACCGAATAGAAAAATGTGTTTAGAACGTTTGCACTTTGAAATTAACCATGAGAAAAATCAATATAATCAACTAGCTTTAATGTTTATAGATTTAGATCGTTTTAAAAATGTTAATGACACCTGGGGACATAATAGTGGTGATGAGCTGTTAAAATTGGCCGCATTAAGGTTAAATAATTGTATTCGAGAAAGTGATACTGTTGCCCGCTTTGGTGGGGATGAGTTTGTAGTTATTTTGGCAGGAACGGTTAACAGAATAGACATTGAGAGAATAGTGAAGAAAATTCTTGCTAAGTTATCAGCCCCTTTTATGTTGAATAGTGATAATGATGCAGGTAAAAACGAGGCCGTGGTTTCTGCAAGTATCGGAATTACTATCGCACCAACTGATGGTAATAATGTGGAAGTGTTACTTAAAAATGCTGATACGGCAATGTACCAAGCAAAAGAGTCAGGAAGAGATGGCTATAAATTTTTTACCTCGAGTATGAATGAGGTTGTTACTGCTCGAATGAAAGTAGAACAAGCATTAAGAAAAGCCGTAAAAGAGCAAGAGTTTGTATTGCACTACCAACCCGTTGTTTCTTTAAGTACCGGTGACTTTATCGGAGCAGAGGCTTTAATTCGCTGGCAACACCCTGAAGACGGTTTAGTTTACCCCGATAGCTTTATCAGTATTGCAGAAGAAACCGGTTTAATTGAGCCAATCGGTCAGTGGGTTATTGAGCAGGCATGTCAAGATTTAAAGCACTGGCATGATCTTGGGTTAAAGATTCAAGTTGCTGTAAATGTGTCAAGTAGACAGTGCAAACAAGCGAGTGAAATACCGATAACAAGTGTTATTCGCAAAGCCCTGGTTGATAATAATATCGCACCGAGCTACTTAAAAATTGAAATTACAGAAAGTTTATTAATGGATAACTCTCAAGAAATGATTTCCTCACTTCAGGACATTAGGGATTTAGGTGTTGATATACATATGGATGACTTTGGTACTGGTTACTCTTCATTGAGTTATTTAAAACATTTTCCTATTGATGTATTAAAAATAGATCGCTCTTTTATTGAAGGAGCAATATCAGACCAAACAGACGCTAGTTTAGTGGAAGCCGTTGTTCTTATTGGTCATAGCTTAAAGTTAAAACTTGTTGGAGAGGGGATTGAAACACAGCAACACTTTGATTACTTAGCTTCATTGGGTTGTGATTATGGTCAAGGGTATTTTATTTCGAAGCCAATACCCGTCGAAGATTTTATTGATTTATGCCAATCACGGTTACTGTCTTAATACGCTTAGTTAATTATATTTAAGCTTTCAATTGACGTGGTATTGATAAGTTACATGTTTATTGAATTCCGCTTGCCACGCTTATTAGTTTTTAGTTTATCTCACCATTAAATGTACTGTGTTAGTCGGTCAAACCTTGCAGGCGACAAAGTTTTCAACGACAGCTAATATTTAGCAAGTAATTTTAGTGTGCGATTTGTAAAACGAAATTGGCTTTAACGATAGTAAAAATATCTGTAAGGGCAGTATATGATGCTAATAAGTCATTTGAATTTTTAGAAAGATGCGTAAATCAAAAGTGGTCGGTGATGCAAGATTCGAACTTGCGACCCCTTGGACCCAAACCAAG